>Ga0209551_1000323_pt1 | contig 17727 bp, 15 predicted proteins | sample LauGreSuBDMM15SD_2_FD_187568 | JGI IMG/M metagenome (GOLD analysis project Ga0209551, IMG submission 187568) | Freshwater lake microbial communities from Lake Michigan, USA - Su13.BD.MM15.SD (SPAdes) (version 3) | ecosystem: Environmental > Aquatic > Freshwater > Lake | place: Lake Michigan, USA... | reverse complement strand
CATCAAGGGAATCAAATCGGTCTTGCAACTCGACCCCATAGGCACCAATATTCTGGACTGGGGAGCCGCCAACAGATCCTGGAATCAAAGCCAAATTTTCTAGCCCAGGCCACCCTTGATCCAAGGTCCAAGAGACCAACTCATGCCAGTTTTCACCGGCGCCAGCCTCTACGACCCAAGCTTTGTCTGTTTCAGACACCAAGCGCTTGCCAATGATCTCCATTTTGAGGACGAGCGGCTTGACGTCGCCAGTAAAGACAATGTTGCTCCCCCCTCCCAGCACGCAGAAGCCTTCCGGGTGCTTTTTCAATTCCTGTTGTGCCGCCAGCGCATCTTCCAAAGAGCAAATTCGCAGCAAAGAATAGGCCTTGGCCACTATGCCAAAGCTGTTGTAAGACTGAAGGGCTACGTTTTGGGTCACGTTCATGGGAGAATTGTCGCATTCTCTGACTTGATTGTTAAACCCTATGCCATCTTTTGACACCGTTTGCGAACCTAACCTGGTTGAAGTAAGAAATGCGGTCGACACCACCGCCAAAGAAATTGCCACCCGATTCGACTTCAAAGGCACGTCAGCTGCCATTGAGCTGAAAGACAAAGAAATTACTTTGTTTGGCGATGCCGATTTTCAACTCACTCAAATTGACGAAGTTTTGCTGAACAAACTGGCCAAGCGCAGCGTCGATGTGCGCTTCTTGGACAAAGGTGACGTACAAAAAATGGGGGGCGACAAAGTCAAACAAGTCTTGAAGGTGCGCAATGGCATTGCCACGGAAGACGGTAAAAAAATTCAGAAAGTGCTTAAAGAAAGCAAGCTCAAAGTCCAAGCGTCGATACAAGGTGATGCCGTTCGCGTCACCGGCGCCAAGCGCGATGACTTACAAGCAGCCATGGCCCTGCTGCGCAAAGACATCACAGACATTCCAATCAGCTTCAACAACTTTCGCGACTAAGCAAAAAACGCCTCATTTCACTGAGGCGCTTTTTTTGTCGGTATGTTCCAAATTGGTTTGGCTTTTTTTAGCGCCCAATTTAGATTCAGTGCCCGCTATCAATCGGTTCACATTGTCACGGTGCCGCCAAACCAGCAAGATGCCCATGACACACAGCATGCCAAAGATAGCGCCATTGAAACGCCACCACCACGCATCGGATGCCAAAGCGTAATAAACAGGCGCCAACACGGCTGCCAACAGCGCTGCCAAAGAAGAGTATCTGAAGAACCAGGCCACGCCCAGCCAGGTTAGCGCAATGGCCAAGCCCAACACCGGAGAAACGCCCATCAAGACGCCCAAGGCCGTCGCGACACCCTTGCCGCCTTCAAATTTAAAAAAGATGGGGTAGAGATGACCTAAAAAAGCAGCCAAGCCCGCTGCGGCAGCGACGCCTTCATTCAAGCCCGAAGCCCCACCCTGCTGCAATACCCAGAAAACCGGCACCCAACCCTTGACCGCATCAAAGAGCAAAGTCAATATGGCGGCTTTTTTGTTGCCTGAGCGCAAAACATTGGTAGCTCCGGGATTTTTGCTGCCATATGAGCGCGGGTCGGACAAACCCATGAACTTGCTCACAATGACGGCAAAGCTCAAAGAACCAAGCAAATAAGAAAGGAGCACCACTGAAGCGGGATGCAAAAGGATATTCAACACATTTTCAGTTAACACAATTTCAGACATGGGCTTTGGTTCACAAACTCATTAGAAAAGCTGGCGATCAGGTGGCTGGGTCACGATGAACCAAACGAATAGCATCAATGGCTGCCAATACTTCGCCAGACAAAGTGGTGCCCCAAGCTTGCACATCCTCTTCCAGTTGCGTCACCGAAGTGACGCCAATGATGGTGCTGGCCACACACCAGCGCTTGTAGCAAAAAGCAAGCGCCATTTGGGCGGGTGTCATGCCATTGTCTCGAGCCAGTTGGTTGTAGAGCTTGGCAGCCGTCAAAGAGCTTTCACGACCCCAACGTTGCTTGCGCACTGACTCGTACTTGCCAATGCGGGCGTTGCTTGGTGCGCCTTCACCTAAAAAGCCAGTCTGATCGTACTTTCCAGTCAAAGCACCAAATGCCAAGGGTGAGTAGGCCAACAAAGACACATTCAGACGATGGCAGCTTTCGTCCATGGCATTGTCAAACGTTCGGTTGGTCAAACAGTAAGGGTTTTGAACTGTCATGGCGCGTGGCAAACCATGCTGCTCAGCCAATCTAATGAACTCGTGAATGCCATAGGGCGTTTCATTAGAGAGACCAATGTAGCGAACCTTGCCAGCCTTGACCAACTGGGCCATGGCCTCTAGCTGCTCGTGAATGCTGGTCTCGATTTTGTCCATGCTGGAATCGAAATACATTGCGCCAAAAACAGGAACATGCCGTTCGGGCCAATGAATTTGATAAAGGTCAATCACGTCTGTTTGCAAACGTTTCAGGCTAGCGTGGCAAGAATTCAAAATGTCTTGCGATGTCAAGCCAGCGCCCTCGCGCACCCAAGGCATGCCGCGTGAAGGGCCTGCCACTTTGGTGGCCAACACCACTTTTTGCCGCAAGCCTGGGTTGCTTGAAAACCAATGGCCCAAAATAGTTTCTGTGGCGCCGCACGTTTCTGCTTTGGCGGGCACCGAATACATTTCAGCAGTGTCCAAAAAATTCACGCCCAATTCGACAGCACGGCTCAATATGGAGTGCGCTTGTACTTCTGCCACTTGCTCCCCAAAGGTCATGGTGCCCAAACAAATGGGGGTTACTTGCAGATCAGATTGACCCAATGTTATTTTTTTCATGATTTGAAAATGGTGTTTACTCACGATTTGCGATGAAGATCGGCTCGTCGCTCTTCTTCCAATCGCAAAAACCTTCGCTGTACTTTACCAGTAGTGGTCATGGGCAATTGCTCAATGAATTCAATTTCTTTGGGATATTCATAAGGCGCAAGCAAACCTCTCACATGTTGCTGCAAATCCTGAATCACTTTCTGATCAAAACTGCTCGCGTTGTTTGACAAAGCCTTGCGCGCTAAAAACTCGGGTGACATCACCACATAAGCCTTGACCAAGGCACCCCGATCAGGATCGGGCTTGGGCACAACGGCAGCATTGACCACAGCTGGGTGCTTGATCAGACAATTCTCGATCTCGCCCGGTCCAATGCGATAGCCGGCAGACTTGAACATGTCATCGGTCCGCCCCTGGTACCACAGATAACCCTCATGATCTTGAATGGCCACGTCACCCGTTCGGCACCAGTTGCCGGTGTATTTTTCATGGCTTGCTTTTGGATTTTTCCAATAACCCAAAAAGAAAACTGGATCGAGGTGGCCATGCTGGTCGTAGCGATTCACAGCCACCTCACCAGGCTCGCCCGCAGGGCACAACTGCCCCGCCTTGTCAATGACGGCCACTTGGTGGCCAGGGTAGCCCTTGCCCATACTGCCCGGTTTTGGCGGCCAAAAAATATGGCAGTTGCCCACCACATAATTGATTTCTGTTTGACCAAACATTTCGTTAACCACCACACCCAGTTGATCTCGGCAATAAGCGAACACAGCATCTCCCACGGCTTCGCCCGCGCTCATGAGGCCTTGCAAAACAAGCTTGTATCGCTTGCGCGGTTGCGCCTGCGCCTTCATCATGGCTTTCAAGGCTGTCGGAAATAAAAAACTGTGCGTGATGGCGTGTTGATCCAATATTTCAAACGCCATTTCAGGGCTAAAGCGGCCCTTGAAGGCCACAATCGGTCGGCCAAAATACAAGGATGGCAGCAACGCATCCATCAAGCCTCCCGTCCAGGCCCAGTCTGCAGGAGACCAAAAAATGGCATCGGATCCCAGAGGCAACTGGCGCCTTGACAACGGGGAATTTTGGCTTGTTTTCAGGGGCTCAAAGCCAAACCAATTTTGGCTGCACAAGAAACCTGTGAGGTTGCCAATCATGGCACGGTGAGGAATCAAGGCCCCCTTAGGGTTGCCCGTGGTACCGCTGGTGTAAATCAAGACAGCGGGTTCTTCGGAGTGTGTTTTTTCGGCCTTGAAATGGCGAGTCAATTTGCTGCTTGTGGGTTGCGCCAAAAATTCAGGCACATTGCACACAGTGCTTAACGCCTTGCAGTCTTTGCGCAATTCAGACAACACCGACACAGAAGCTTCATCGCAAAGCGCCATGCTGGCGCCGCTGTCGTTCACCCTAAAGGCCAAAGCATCCGGTCCAAACAGCATTGACAAAGGCATAGCCACTGCACCCATTTGCAAGACAGCAATATAGGACACTGCCGTTTCAAATCGCTGCGGCATAACGATGGCCACCCGATCGCCCTTTTTGACACCCCGCGCTTGCAGTTCGTGACTCAATCGATTGGCGGCGCTTTGCAAATCGCCAAAGGACCACGACTGACTCGCTTGGGGGCTGGGGTGGTGCGCCACAATGGCGATGGCATTTTGATGCGCCTTGGAGCGCGCCCAGCGGCTACAGCAAACTTCGGCAATGTTGAATTGTGCTGGCACGTGCCAGCCAAATTGGCGGTGCACGGCCTCGTAAGCGTCGTTCGGGTGACTGACACGCATTCCCTGTCTCCTTATGATCTCGAAGTATGTACCAAGTTCACCAACACTCTACTAGCCATTTCGTCCCATTGCGTGGGCACCAATACCATGTCAGAGAATGGGGCAACCCCCAATCCGAATTGCCGCCCTTGGTTCTGGCACATGGCTGGATGGATGTGGCCGCCTCTTGGCAATTTATGGTGGATGCTCTCACGCCCGATTTTTTGCAGCAGCGCCGCATTTTGGCGGCAGATTGGCGCGGCTACGGTCTGACGGAAGGCCCCACCACAGACAGCTACTGGCTCCCCGACTACTTGGGCGACTTGGATGCACTCCTCCACAAATTTTGCCCCTCTCGCCATATTGACTTGGTGGGCCACAGCATGGGGGGCAATGTGGTCATGATGTATGCAGGTACTCGGCCCGACCGCATTCGGCGTTTGGTCAATTTGGAGGGTTTTGGCATGGCAAGCACGCGTCCCGCCCAAGCGCCGAATCGTCTGAGCCAATGGTTAGACGAGTTGCAAGCCTTTGAAAAAGGCGAATTGGACCTCAAAGCTTACCCCGACGCAGCTGCAGTCGCCCAAAGACTGATGAAAACCAACCAACGCCTGTCACAGGAGAAGGCCGACTGGTTGGCTCAGCATTGGGCCAAACCCGACGCACAGGGCCAGTGGCGAATTTTGGGCGATGCGGCCCACAAAGTGGTCAATCCCTACCTGTACCGCGTCGATGAGGTGCTGGAAATTTACAAAAGAATCAAAGCGCCTTGCTTGGTTGTGGAAGCATCCGACGACTCTTTGTCACAGTGGTGGAAAGGCAAATTCACCCTAGAAGAGTTCCATGAACGCCTGAAATCGGTCGAGAATTTGAAAATAGCCACGCTCCAAGATGCTGGTCACATGCTGCACCATGACCAAGCGGAGGCCCTCGCCAAGCTGCTGGAAGACTTTTTGGTCTGAGGAGGTTCGCAACTGGCCCCTAAGCATGAGAAAATCCCACCTTTATCAGATTCGGACATACCCCCTCATGGAAGCAGAACAAATCAATCAAATTGGCGCGAAATTGGCCGACTTGGCCACCCGCACCGAAGATTTACGGAGGTATCTTTGACTACGATGCCAAATCAGAACGCCTAAGAACCGTCAACGCATCTCTCGAAGATCCCACGGTCTGGAACGACCCCAAAAAAGCCCAAGAACTGGGCAAAGAGAAAAAAGCACTTGATGGTGTGGTGGTCACGCTCAACACCCTCACGTCTGAGCTTTCAGACAACAGTGAGCTGTTTGACATGAGCAAAGAAGAAGGCGATGAAGCCGGCTTGCTCACGATCGAAGTCGAAGGGAACAAGCTGTCCGCCATTGTGGAGCAGCTCGAATTCAGGCGCATGTTCAACAACGAAGCCGATTCGTGCAATGCCTTCTTAGACATTCAAGCCGGAGCAGGCGGTACAGAGGCATGCGACTGGGCCAGCATGCTCATGCGCCAGTACTTGAAGTATGCAGAGCGCAAAGGTTTCAAAGTGACCGTAGAAGATGAGTCTGCGGGAGACGTAGCCGGCATCAAAGGTGCCACACTCAAATTCGAAGGTGACTATGCATTTGGTTTGCTGCGCACTGAAACGGGCGTGCACCGATTGGTTCGCAAATCACCTTTCGACTCCTCCGGTGGCCGTCATACCAGCTTCGCCAGTATTTTTGTATACCCCGAAGTGGACGACTCAATTGAGATTGACATCAATCCCGCCGACGTTCGCACCGATACCTTCCGAGCCAGTGGCGCAGGCGGTCAGCACATCAACAAAACCGATTCTGCCGTGCGCTTGACGCATATTCCCACAGGCATTGTGGTGCAGTGCCAAGACGGCCGCAGCCAACACAGCAACCGCGATGTGGCTTGGAAGCGCCTGCGTTCGCGTTTGTACGACTTTGAAATGCGCAAGCGCATGGAAGCTCAGCAGAAATTGGAAGACACCAAAACCGATGTGGGTTGGGGTCACCAAATTCGCAGCTATGTACTCGATCAAAGTCGAATTAAAGATCTGCGCACCAACGTCGAAATGTCCAACACACAAAAAGTGTTGGACGGTGACTTGGATGCTTTCATTGAAGCCTCGCTCAAACAAGGTGTTTAACAAAGCTGACTCATTCAGCCTGTTGCCCCAACCCATGGAGATATTTTTGTGATGCTTGAAGGACAAACTAAGGCCATCCGACGTGTTGATTACTCAGCGCCGGCCTACTGGATCGAGACCGTCGACTTGACATTCGACTTGGACCCCACCAAAACACGCGTTCTGAACAAAATGCGGGTGCGCCGAAACCCCGATGTTGCAGCACAAGCATTGCGCCTTGATGGTGAAGAATTGAATTTGGCGCGCGTCATGGTCAATGGCGGCGGCACCTCATTCAAAATGGACGGCAACCAGTTGGTTTTGGAAAATTTACCCGAAGGCAACGATGCCTTTGATTTGGAAATTTTCACCACTTGCAACCCCAGCAAAAACACACAGTTGTCTGGTTTGTACGTCAGCAACGAATCCTTCTTCACGCAGTGTGAAGCTGAAGGCTTTCGCCGCATCACCTACTTTTTAGACCGACCCGATGTGATGGCCAGTTACACCGTGACTTTGCGTGCCGATGCCCAAAAGTACCCGGTTCTCTTGTCTAACGGCAACTTGTTAGAACAAGGCAAACTCGAAGATGGGCGGCATTTTGCGAAGTGGATCGATCCTCACAAAAAACCGTGCTACTTGTTTGCATTGGTGGCAGGTCAGTTGGTGGCACGCGAACAGCGCATTGTGTCGCGCTCTGGTAAGGAACACTTACTGCAAGTCTATGTTCGCCCAGGCGACTTGGACAAAACCGAACACGCCATGAACTCACTCATGGCCAGTGTCGCTTGGGATGAAGCGCGCTTTGGCCTGCCACTTGATCTGGAGCGCTTCATGATTGTGGCCACCAGCGATTTCAACATGGGCGCCATGGAAAACAAAGGCTTGAATATTTTCAATACCAAATTTGTTCTCGCCAATCCAGCCACGGCCACAGACTACGACTTTGCCAGCATTGAAAGCGTGGTGGGCCACGAATATTTCCACAACTGGACGGGCAATCGCATTACCTGCCAAGACTGGTTCCAGCTGTCTCTCAAAGAGGGCTTGACTGTCTTTCGCGATCAAGAATTTAGCCAAGACATGGCGGGCATTCAAAGTGCTCGCGCGGTCAAGCGCATCGAAGATGTGCGCGTTTTGCGCACTGTTCAGTTTCCTGAAGATGCAGGCCCTATGGCGCACCCCGTCAGGCCAGACAGCTACGTTGAAATCAACAACTTCTACACCGTCACCATTTACGAAAAAGGTGCTGAGGTGGTTCGCATGATGCAAACTTTGGTGAGTTCACCTGGCGACGAAGAAGGCAAACAAGGGTTTGCGAAAGGCATGAAGCTTTACTTTGAGCGTCATGATGGGCAAGCCGTTACCTGTGACGATTTTGCGCAAGCCATCTCCGATGCCAACCCAGGCTCCTCATTGGCTCAGCGACTTGCCCAATTCAAACGTTGGTACAGCCAAGCGGGTACGCCCAGGGTGCTGGCAGAGGGAGCGTACAACAGCGACAACAAAAGCTTCACGCTCACCCTTTCACAGTCATGTGCTGCCACGCCCGATCAAGCGAAAAAAGAGCCGTTCGTGATTCCCGTTTCAGTGGGCCTGCTCGATGCAAGTGGTACACCCTTGGCTGTTCAGTTGCAGGGTGACACTCAAGGGCAAGCTCATCCAGAATTTAGCAAGACCTTGGTTTTGAGCGAATCTACGCAATCTTTTGTTTTTGAAAACATCGATTCAGTGCCAACGCCCTCACTGCTTCGAAATTTCACTGCACCCGTCAATCTGGACTGCACACTCACGGAAGAACAATGGCTCACCCTGCTAGCTCACGACACTGATTCATTCAACCGTTGGGAAGCGGGTCAAAGATTGGCGGTTCAAGCAGCCCTGCGCTTCATTCGCGGACATCACAACCCGCAAACAGAACCTGTGTTAGGCCCTCACTACCTGAAAGCAATGCAGGCCGCTCTAAATCATCCTGATTTAGATGCAGCCTTCAAAGAGCTGGTGCTCACGCTGCCCTCAGAAACCTATATTTCGGAGCACCTTGAATCGGTTGACCCGCAACAAGTGCACGCTGTCCGAGAAGCTATGAGGCTTCAACTGGCTCAATCTTTACAGGCAGATTGGCAAACTTGTTATGAGCAAAACAAAGTCGCTGGCGCGTACTCGCCAGATGCTCACTCAAGCGGGAAGAGGGCTTTGTCTGGCATGGCCTTGAGCATGCTTTGCTTGGCTTCAATGCAAGATGGCTCAAGCTTTTGGCCAAGCAAAGCCTTCCAAGCCTTCAAAGATGCTCACAACATGACAGATCGCTTCAATGCGCTCATTGCCTTGGTCTGTAGTGGTCATGAGTTGAGCGCGCAAGCCCTCTCGCACTTTCACGCATTGTTCAAAAATGAAGCGCTGGTTATCGACAAGTGGTTTGGTTTGCAGGCCAGTGCACCCGATTGTGGCGGCAACATTTTGCCCATTGTGCGCCAGCTCATGCAGCACCCCGACTTCAACTTGCGCAACCCCAATCGCGCACGCAGTTTGATTTTCAGCTTCTGCAGCGCCAACCCGGGCGGCTTTCACAAAGCCGATGCAGCAGGCTACGTCTACTGGAGTGAGCGCGTGATAGAGCTCGACGCCATCAACCCGCAAGTTGCCGCACGTTTAGCTCGTGCCCTTGACCGATGGAAAAAATTGGCTGAGCCCTATCGCCAAGCGGCCAGGGCAGCTATTGAACGTGTCGCTGCAAAATCTGACCTCAGCAATGATGTGCGTGAAGTTGTAACGCGCGCCTTGGCTGAATAAATTCTGGAGATCTCAATGACTCAAAAAATATCACTGACACGCTATTTGGTAGAGCAGCAGCGCAGCAAGGGCCACATTCCGTCACAACTTCGTCTTTTACTAGAGGTGGTGGCGCGGGCTTGCAAAAGCATCAGCCATGCCGTTAACAAGGGCGCCTTGGGCGGTGTTTTGGGCAGTGCCGACATTGAAAATGTGCAAGGCGAGATCCAAAAGAAATTGGACATCATTGCCAACGAGGTTTTGATCGAAGCCAACGAATGGGGCGGCCACTTGGCGGCCATGGCTTCAGAAGAAATGGAATCTATTCACTTGGTTCCCAACCGATATCCGCAAGGTGAATACCTTTTGTTGTTTGATCCCCTAGACGGCTCCAGCAACATTGATGTCAACGTGAGCATTGGCACCATCTTCAGCGTGCTGAAAAAACCAGAAGACAGCGATGCCATCAGCGAAAAAGAATTTCTCCAGACTGGCAACCAACAAGTTGCAGCAGGCTATTGCGTGTACGGCCCCCAAACCACACTGGTTCTCACGCTGGGCGATGGCGTGGCCATGTTCACACTCGATCGCGAACAAGGCTCGTTTGTCCTCACACAAGAAAATGTCAAAGTGCCAGAAGATACCAAAGAATTTGCCATCAACATGAGCAACATGCGCCATTGGGATACTCCTGTTAAGCGCTATGTTGACGAATGCCTCCAAGGCAAAGAAGGTGTCCGCGGCAAAGATTTCAACATGCGCTGGGTTGCCAGCATGGTGGCCGATGTGCACCGTATCCTCACCCGCGGCGGTATTTTCATGTACCCCTGGGACAAGCGTGAGCCCCACAAGGCGGGCAAGTTGCGATTGATGTATGAGGCCAACCCCATGAGTTGGTTGATTGAACAAGCAGGTGGCGCTTCAACCAACGGCCGCGAGAGAATTTTGGACATTCAACCCACGCAACTGCACGAGCGTGTGAGTGTTATTTTGGGCTCTAAGAATGAAGTTGAGCGGATCACCCGATATCACCTCGAAACATGATCTTCTCCGCTTTGTTGGCACCGTTTCGCTTAATTGTTTTTGTCATTTGGGTGGCCTTGCTGCCGCTTGTCAGCTTCGCAGAGCAACCCGTCAAGTCCATCGCAGAACTTGATATTTCGAGGTACATGGGAACTTGGTACGAAATTGCCAAGTTGCCCAATTGGTTTCAACGCAAATGCATTCAAGGCACGCAGGCTCATTACAAAATTTTGGGGCCAAAGCAAATTGAAGTCACCAACAAGTGCACCACAGCCACAGGCGAAGAAATCAAAGCTGCTGGCGTTGCAAGGCCCAACGGCAGCGGCCAAGTTGCACAATTGGAAGTTCGATTTGCACCCGATTGGACCGCATGGCTGCCCTTCGTTTGGGGTGCCTACTGGATCCTAGACTTAGACGCAGACTACCAAGTGGCCGCTGTGGGAGATCCCACAAGATCCTACCTCTGGATTTTGTCTCGAACCCCCGTTGTTACAGCCAGTCAATACGAGGGCTTGTTGCAACGTCTGAAATTGATGGGTTTTGACATCACAAAATTGGAAAAGACACGCCAAAATTGAATTTCCGTGTCAGTTGCGATTGCATGGAATAACTATTCAAAGGCTCTCAAAACCTCGACCAGCTTCAAGCCACAATACCGCGTTTTCGCATTTCGCTGATTTGGTCGACTGAAATACCCAACTCTTTCAAGACAACATCGGTGTCTTGACCCAATCTGGGTGCATTGCGCCGATGCTCACCCGGTGTTCTGGAGAGCTTGGGCACCATGCCAGGCACCATCAATTGGCTTCCATCGTTCATGTCGACCTTGGCCAACATACCGCGGGCCAGATAGTGCGGATCGGCCGCAATATCTTCCACTGTGTAAATACGGCCTGCGGGAACTGCGGCCTGATCAAGCACAGACAAGACCTGGGTCACCTCAAGTTCAGAAGTCCAAGCGCCAATGGCAGCGTCTATTTCTTCAACCCTTTTGACTCGACCTGCATTGTCCGCCAGGGCAGGGTCAGCCGCTAAATCTTCACGGCCAATGGCATGCATCAAGCGTTTGAAAATACTGTCGCCATTGCCTGCAATCAAAGCACATTTACCATCTTTGCAAAGATAGGCATTGCTAGGCGCAATGCCAGGCAAGGCACTGCCAGCAGGCCCGCGCACTGCATCAAAAGCGCTGTACTCTGGCAACAAGCTCTCCATGCAATTGAACACAGCTTCATAAAGCGCCACATCAATGACTTGACCTAAGCCACTTTTTTTCTTTTCGTGAAGTGCCATCAAGATGCCAATCACGCCATGCAACGAAGCCAAGGTGTCGCCAATACTCACCCCAACCCGAACAGGCAAGCGCCCCGGCTCGGCACTGAGATGGCGAAGGCCACCCATGGCTTCCGCCACAACGCCAAACCCTGGCTTGTCTTTGTATGGGCCCGTTTGACCGTATCCACTGATGCGCAGCATGATCAAGCCAGGATTGATTTGTTGCAAGACATCAGGGCCCAAGCCCCAAGCTTCCATGGCACCGGGTCGAAAATTTTCAATCAAGACGTCGGATTCTTTGACCAATTTGCGCACAATGTCTTGGGCGTCTGCCTGCCGCAGGTCAAGTGCCAATGAACGCTTGTTGCGGGATTGAACCTGCCACCACACAGAGGTGCCGTCTTTGATCAAGCGCCAATGCCGCAATGGGTCGCCCGCGCCTGGCGGTTCAATCTTGACCACATCGGCACCAAAGTCGGCCAAGGTTTTGGCAGCGAATGGGCCCGCAATGAGTTGGCCCAACTCCACCACCTTGAGGCCAGCCAAAGCGCCATTCGAAATTCTGAAATCAGTGTTTGCTTCTGTCATTCAATGCGTCTCCCAAGGTGCATCAAGCAAGCCTCACCGTATTAAATGGGTTCTTCGATCAAGGGCGACGAAGACGCAGGGTCGATAGGGCCGGACGGATCTTGCGAATGAGTTCCCAACGCTACGGCCCTGAAAATTTCGCGCAGCAATTTCTTTTCTGACAAAGTCAGAGCGCGTGTGAGGCGATGGCGCATGCGCAGCAAGAGTTGGCGATCAACCTCTTGCGGAATTCCGCGGCTGATGTGCAAAGCATCACGCAACTCTTCTCTTCGATCTTCCGGTTCATCATCCCACCAAGACACAATCACATCCGTGATGGCGTCTTTGACCACTTGAGGGTCTTCTTGTGCCTGCGAGGCCTCTTTGCTGGCCGCGCTTTGCAACATATCGGCCAGTGATTTAGATTGCACGACAACACGCCGATCGGCCTGCGACAACAAGCGACCCCAGCCTGGGTCTGTTTGATGCAATTGATGCATATTGCTTGCAGCATCATCAGCCAAAATATGGACTTGCAAACCTCCAAGCTGCGCTTCATCAATGCCACTTAAAAATCGCTCATCGTCAGTGGCCAGCAGCACATGATCACAGGCCTTACTTTCCGCCAATCGACGCAAATCCTGACCCAAAGACTTTAACAAGGAGATACCGCCGTCTGTGTCGTGTGACAAAACCTTGCGAACAATTTGACCATCAATATCCATGCTTTCATTTTCTTCGGCGTACCAGTAAATGCGCTTGATGTTCACGTCCAAACCAGCGTGGGCCAAGGCGCCTGTCAAAAATTGAGCGATGCCATACCGGTTCAAAGCGTCTTGCTTGGGGCCAGACTGAGTATGTTGTGCAAGCCAAACCAGAAACCTTGCATCGATCAAAGCGATACAAGAACCGCCTGCTGGGTCTATTGATTGGCGGTGTCCATCTTTGGATGAGTGAGAAAAATAATCGCGTTTCATCGCAGCCTTTGAGGTTTTAAGATAAATTAATCAGAAGGCCTTAAAGAGCCCCCTGCTTCGTAGCGGGTCTGCGAACCCAGTGATATTTTAACGAACCTAAGCCGTGAACTGCCATCTCTCAGGTTTAAACTCAAGACTTATTGAACTTACCTCCCATAACCCCCATGTCTCATTACGATCTTTATGCCATTGGCAACGCTTTGGTTGATTCTGAATACGAAGTCAGCGACGCCCAACTTCAATCGATGGGCGTCGATAAACGACACATGACCCTCATTGACACGCCTCGCAGAGCCGAATTGCTTCAACATGTCAAAGCCCTCACGCCCAGACAAACAGGCGGTGGCTCTGCAGGCAATACCGTAGTGGCATTGGCGCAACTCGGAGGCAAGGCCTTCTATTCTTGCAAAGTAGCGCACGATTCTTTGGGTGATTTTTACGTCAAAGACTTGCAAGCCCGCGGTGTCGAGACCAACCTCAACCACACACGCGCAACGGATGGACAAACGGGCAGTTGCTTGGTCTTGGTCACACCCGATGCAGAACGCAGCATGTGCACCTTTTTAGGCGTCTCGGCCGAACTAGACGACGCTGCACTTCATCCGCACAACATTGTGAAGTCGAAGATTTATTACATGGAAGGCTATTTGGCTGCGTCACCTACCGGCCTCAAGGCCGCATTAAAAGGCAGACAGGTTGCACGAGAAGCCGGCGTCGCTTTGGCACTCACCTTGAGTGACGTCAGCATGATCCAATTTTGCAAAGCGGGCATAGACGCCATGCTGGGTGATGGCGTCGATTACTTGTTTTGCAATCAAGAAGAAGCTCAAGTATGGTGTGGTTCACAAGACTTGGATGTGGTGAAAGAGACCTTGAAAAAATTGGCCAAAATGGTGTGTCTCACACGCGGCCCAGAGGGGTCGGAAATTATCACAGCGCAAGATTCATGGCACGTCCCCGCTGAAAAGGTCAAGGCCATCGACACCAATGGTGCTGGCGACATGTTTGCGGGCGCTTTTTTGTATGCCATCACACGCGGCTATTCACCCGAACAAGCAGCCAACTTGGGCAACCATGCTGCTGCCGCGGTGGTCAGCCAACATGGCAACCGATTGACCCTTGGCCAATTGAGCACCATCAAAGCTTACGCACTGCCACCGCTCAAATAACTAGAAAGTTTCAAGCTCAGACAGCAGCAAACCAGCTGCGTCTTTGGCTGCCAACACAGGCAATGTCAGAGCTGAGGGCAAGGGCCACTCAATGCCAAGTGCTGGGTCGTTCCAGAGCAAGGTTCGCTCAAACTCTGGATACCAATAATCGGTGGTTTTGTACAAAAACTCGGCAGATTCACTCAGCACCATAAAACCGTGCGCAAAACCGGGCGGTACCCAAACTTGTTTGGCATTGTCTGCGCTCAAGTGAAAACCTGCCCATTGACCAAAAGTCGGAGATTTCTTTCTCAGATCAACTGCGACATCAAATACCTCCCCACGAACCACCCTGACCAATTTTCCTTGCGCATGTTGTATTTGATAATGAAGTCCACGCAATACGCCTTGCGAAGACTTGCTGTGGTTGTCTTGCACAAACTCTGCGTTTAGGCCTGTGGCAGAAGCAAAGTCGCGGGCATTGAAACTCTCATAGAAAAAACCACGCGCATCACCAAAAATTTGGGGTTGAATCAGCAAGACCTCAGGTAGTCTGCTTGGCGTCACGGTATAGGCCATTAATGTGTCTTCAATAAATTCAGCAAATATTGACCATAGCCATTTTTGGCCAAAGGCTGCGCCAGTTTTTGCACCTGAGATGCATCAATCCACTTTTGGGCGAATGCAATTTCTTCTGGGCAAGCCACCATCAGGCCTTGCCTCTTTTGCAAGGTGGCAATAAAGGCTGCCGCCTCGTGCAAACTGTCATGCGTGCCCGTGTCTAACCATGCATAGCCTCGACCCATGATTTCTACATTCAGTTGCTGCTGTTCTAGGTAGTACCGATTCACATCGGTGATTTCCAATTCACCTCTAGCTGATGGCTTGATACTGGCGGCAATGTCACACACCTGTTGATCGTAGAAATAGAGTCCTGTGACTGCGAAATTGCTTTTGGGCTGCTGCGGCTTTTCTTCAATGCTCAATGCGCGCTGCTGTCCGTCAAAGGCCACCACACCATAACGCTCTGGATCATTCACATGGTAGGCAAACACACTTGCCCCCTGAGTTTGCGAGTCCGCTCTTTGCATCAACTTAACGAGATCGTGTCCATAAAAAATATTGTCTCCTAGGACCAAGGCACTGGGGTGCTTGCCCACAAACTCTTTGCCAATGATGAAGGCCTGTGCCAAGCCATCCGGGCTAGGCTGAACAGCATATTGAATGTTCATTCCCCATTGGCTGCCATCGCCCAACAGATCCACAAATCTGGGGGTATCCTGAGGGGTGCTGATGAGCAGAATATCTTTGATGCCAGCCAACATGAGGGTGGTCAAGGGATAGTAGACCATGGGCTTGTCGTAGACAGGCATCAATTGCTTAGAGACCGCTTGGGTCACGGGGTACAAGCGGGTTCCAGACCCACCCGCCAAAATAATGCCTCTGCGTGTTTTCATTTTGTCATTTTGCCATGTCTGGCCTCCAGATCAAGCCATGAGCACTTATGCTTGCGCACTATGCCGTTCAAAGATCTGGGGCTCTCGCCCGAGTTGCTCAAAGCACTCAAACCCAAAACCTACCCTGCGCCTACGCCAGTTCAGCTTGAGTTGATCCCCTGCGTCTTCACTGGGCGCGACGCTTGGGTGACGGCACCCACGGGTTCCGGCAAAACATTGGCCTACACATTGCCACTGATTGAACAACTGGCGCGCTCATTTTCCAGCAACACCAGATTCATTCGGGCCTTGGTGTTGGTGCCCACCCGTGAATTGGCCATTCAAGTCGGCCAAACTTTCATGAGTTTGACGGCCCATTGGGGATCCCTCTGTAAGATCACGGTCGTTTTTGGGGGCGTGTCCATCAACCCGCAAATGATGGGTCTCAGAGGCGGCACAGACATTTTGATCGCTACCCCAGGTCGTTTGATTGATCTCATGGCAAACAACGCTCTGAAACTTTCTCACGTTCAAACATTGGTCCTAGATGAAGCCGATAAATTGTTTGAGCTGGGATTTCAAGAAGAGCTTCAAACAATTTTGCAGCAGCTGCCCACGCGTCGACAGACCTTGTTGTTGTCTGCGACAAAACCTTCAAGCATGCAGCCCCTCGCTGAAGCGCTGCTTCAAGACCCATTGGTCATTCACATTCAAGGCGAAACCCAGCAACCGGCGGTCATTGTGCAACGCGCCATTTATACCGATGTTGGCAAACGCACCCAGCTCTTGAAACACCTCATCCAAGAGGCTCATCTGAAACAAGTTTTGGTTTTCGCAGCAACCCAGCACAGCAGTGAAATTGTGGCGGCCAAACTGCGTGTGGCTGGCATTGCCGCAGAACCTTTTCACGGTCAACTGAGCCAAGGCAAAAGGCAACAAGTTTTAGCAGACTTCAAAGCGCAACGCGTCAAGGTGGTGTTGGCCACTGACTTGGCAGCGCGAGGCCTGGACATTGAAAAATTACCAGCCGTCGTCAATTTTGACTTGCCCAGATCGGCAGTTGATTACACCCATCGCATTGGCCGAACAGGTCGGGCAGGCGAAGAAGGATTGGCAGTCAGTTTTGTCACGCCCGAATCTTTGGCTCACTGGTCATTGATCGAAAAACGTCAGGCCGTGAAACTTGAACTCGAAACTTTGCTGGGCTTTGAAGCCACTGCGCCAGTCACACCCCAAGGACCTGGCAATGGCGGCATCAAAGGCAAGCGCCCCAGTAAAAAAGACAAGTTAAGGCAATTGGCTGCCGAGCGAAACCCTTCACCGATCAAAGCCGCAAGCTAAAACGGTGCAGCCGATCCAAAACGGCGATCGCGCTTTGAAAACCACTCAAGGGCTTCATTGAACTGCTTGACCGTGAAATCGGGCCACAGCGTGTCTATGAAAAACATTTCTGCATAAGCCGCTTGCCAAAGCATGAAATTGCTGACTCGGGACTCGCCGCCCGTTCTAATGAGCAGGTCCATCTCGGGTGCATCTGCCGTACTCAGAAATGGCGCGAGTTGAGCCTCTGTGAGTTGGTTGATGCTAACTTCAGGATTTAAGCGCTGCCAAGATTGAGCTGCCTGAACAAAATCCCAACGACCACCATAGTTTGCAGCCACTCTGAGGGTGATCTTGGTGTTGTGTTGAGTCTGCTCCTCAGCCCGTAAGATCAAATCTTGCAATTCTGGGCTGAATTTAGATTTGTCCCCGACGATTTTTAGACAAACACCATTGCTTTCCATCTCGTCCACTTCTTTTTGCAGGTAACTGGCAAAAAGGCTCATCAAAACGGAAACCTCCTCGGGCGGACGCCTCCAATTTTCGGTACTGAAAGCGAACAAACTG
>Ga0209551_1000322_pt1 | contig 17763 bp, 27 predicted proteins | sample LauGreSuBDMM15SD_2_FD_187568 | JGI IMG/M metagenome (GOLD analysis project Ga0209551, IMG submission 187568) | Freshwater lake microbial communities from Lake Michigan, USA - Su13.BD.MM15.SD (SPAdes) (version 3) | ecosystem: Environmental > Aquatic > Freshwater > Lake | place: Lake Michigan, USA... | reverse complement strand
GTGCATATGATGTGATGTGGTTCAACGAAGATGATGCATTGGATGAAGCAGAATACAGAGGACGCAAAGTGCCTTTGGGCAAACCCATGAGAGGTGATGTGAAAAAATTCAAAGTGTATGTGCGTAAACCCACTGGCAACATAGTGAAAGTGAATTTTGGTGATCCCAACATGAGGATTAAAAAATCCAATCCAGCTAGACGCAGAAGTTTTAGAGCCAGACACAATTGTGCTAATCCAGGTCCAAGAACCAAAGCAAGATATTGGAGTTGTCGCAAATGGTAAAAGCCACAGATTATAAAACACACAGAAAAACTGTTTCCAAAGAAGATCAAGAAGTTTTCGATTGGATAGGACAAAAATTACAGGACATCTATGATGGCAAAGATCCATATATTTCCGAAGAAGAAGCAGAAAAAGATCGTCAAGCATGGTTAAAGACTCAACCAACAATTGAACCAGCACAGGAAAGATAGCAATGAAAGCTAATGAATTCACAGCCATAACCAGAGACAATATTGGATATGATATTTTAGAAGATATCTATCAATACATGCTGAACGACAGTGAGTTTTTTAGAAAAAATTTCTTTCCAGTGGCCAAAAGATACAGTGACAATCAAAAAGAAATGATGGAAAAGAATCCAATGGAAACTTGGGGTGGATGTGTGGATAAAGCAATCAATGAATATTTTGAAAAATTTAAAATCAACGGCAAGCAAGAAAAGATTATCAGTGCAGATGATAAAGTGGCACTCAGCAACAAGATTGTACAAGGCTTGTCCAAACATCCAGTCAAGAATGCACAATGAGACTGATAGAAATCAATCAACCAGCGCCTAAAATTGCCGCGTTTGCCTACGGCAGAATGAATCCACCCACCACTGGTCATAAAAAATTAATAGATACCATCTCTACTCAACCAGGAGATCATTTTTTATTTTTAACACACACGCAAGATACCAAATCAAATCCTCTCAGTTTTGCGGACAAATTAGATTATGCACAGAAGATATTTCCCAACATCAAAGTGGGTGATGCTGGTGTGAAAACCATCATTGATGCCATGAAGAAATTGCAAAGCATGGGCTACAAAGACATCATATATGTGGCAGGCTCTGACAGGGTGCAACAGTTTGATGAATTGTTGAACAAATACAATGGCAAAGACTATCAATTCAACAGCATAAAGACCATAAACGCTGGTATGAGAGATCCTGATGCAGAAGGTGCTGCAGGTGTGAGTGCCAGCAGAGCTAGAGAGTATGCTGTGCAAGGTGCTAGACGCAGTTTCTTAAACACTATACCTGCAGACGAAAAAACAGCCACTGAGATATACCAAAAAATACGACAAAATTTAAAACAACCAGCATAAATATTGTATGGACGAGATTGATAAATTAAAAAAACTGGCAGGCATAGACACTTACAGCAATACTATGCCGTCTGTGGAAAATATCAGTTACACAGCACAGGCATTGAAAGACAAAGAAAAAGAATTAGGCCTAAAACCAGGCGATCCAGATTGGTTCAAACTGTGGTTCAGTTTGCCACACATGACTGGTTCAGTACAGAGCAAATTCAGAGGTAGAAAAAAATGAAGCTAAGAGATATTATATCAGAAGGTTCGCAGATGTCCGGCAGCATGGCGGCCAGGAAGAAAAAACTGGACATGATGACTCCTGACGAAATAAGAGCAGTGTTCAAAAACAGAGAAGATGTGGCCAAGCAGGCCCGTGGTGGACAGATAGCACCAGGATTTTCAGCCAAAGAACTGGCACAGAGACAGGAGTTCAGCTATGGCAGAGAATTTGCCAAAGGTAGACCATACTCCAAACATTTTGAAAGCACTCAAAAACCTTATGTGAGTCAAGCTGCAGACGGCCAATGGAATGTGCTGGACAAAGATGGCAAAACAGTGTTCTCATCCGGCAATTATAATGTGGCCCAAGATTACTTCAAAAAAAATTACGATAATCTAAAAGAAATAGAATTAGATGAAGGATTAAAAGACTGGTTGCAAAGAATGGCCGTGGCAGGAATCATTGTGGGCAGTGTGGCAGGCATAGGTTCCATCAACAATGCCATCAACAACAATGTGCCAGTGATACAGGCCATGAACAAAGCGTTGGATGTAGCCAATCAAAAAGGCGATACTCAATTGATACAGAATATCAAACAAGATATTGAAGTGGCCAGATTGAGTTTGGATTCAGGCAGAGATTTAAACACAGTGAAAAACATGCAGGACAGATATGCCAAGTTCATGCCCGCAGATTACAAAAAAGAGAATTTAAGTTTCAAAGATAAAATTGCAAAAAAAATTGTTCAACCTGTTAAAGATTACAACAGTGATAATGAATTGATCATGGTGATTAATCCTAACGACAAACAAGGAATAATTAAGATTCCACAAAAGTCTTGGCCGGACTATGAAAAAAAAGGATATGTGCAGGCTGAATCCAATGAAAGCTATGGTAGATATTGGTGTTCCACTGATAAAAAATTCAAACAAAGACAAAGCCCCAAACAAGACAGATCTTAAAAAATTTATGGCTAAGGAAAAACCCTATTGCATCAATTGTGGCAATGATAGCCATTGCAAAAAAACTTTGAAAAGAAAAGAGAGCGAACATATTGGCGACAAAAAAACACGAGAATGGGTGATTGAAGTGTGCAGACGCTGTCACTGTGCCAATTGTGAAAAAGACTAATGAAGATTACCGAAATACTATCTAACCAAAAAATATCTGTTGATTTATACAACAAACAGTTGTATAATAAACACATGACAGAACAATCTAATGTCAAACCCATTGTGTATTTGGACATGGATGGCGTGATTGCAGATTTCTTTGGTGGAGTAGAACGTTTGTACGGTGTGGATCACTGGAAACAGCTGACATCTGACAAGACCAAAGACCTACGCCAAGATGTGATTGACAGAATAGCAGGCACAGATTTTTTTGCACATCTTCCCAAGTTCAGCAGTGCAGATGCACTGATCGAGATGATCAAGAAATTCACAGGTGGTCAATACAGCATACTGACTTCACCATTGAGAGGTGACACTGAAAACAGTGGCTATTACAAGAAAGTATGGATTGGCAAGCACATAGTCAAACCAGATGACATCATTGTGACAGGACGCAAAGAATCCTATGCTGTCAAAAACGGTGTATCAAATATTTTAATAGATGATCGTCCCATCAACATAGACAAATGGCAGAGCAAAGGTGGCTATGGCATACTGTATCAGGCCAACAAGCATCCACTCAGCAAGATCACTCAAGCACTAGAGCAATACAGTCAAAAAACAAAATCCAAAGAAAAAGTGCCTGTGGAAGATGCAGCAGGTGTAGGAATTATTACCAAACAGAACACCACTCGAGATGTTAAACCAGGTGAGATCCGCAGACAAGCAAAAAAATTAAAACTGGTTTAATACCATGAAGATTCGTGAAATAGTGTTTAAGCATAAACTTAAACAATCTGACATAGACAATCTACGAGCTCAATATACACCATTCAAAGACAAGGCTTTGCCAGCTGTGAAAGGTCAGGCATTGCGACAACATTTGAAATCTTTGTCAGACGAAAATTTAAAACTGCTGATCAAAACAGACATACCACATGTGAGTCACAAAGCCCAAATTGTACTGGACATGAACAGATATGCTCAAATGCGTGATCCCATTATCAGTCCACTGGGCAACGTGGATGAGAACTTTGCGGATGGCCGAGGACCAGGCAAACCAGGTGACAGCAAGCGAGCAGGCATACCCAAAGGTGCCACCATCACACAATTAAAGAAGATACGCAGTTCTAACACAGCATCCGCACGCAAGAAACAACTGGCACACTGGCAGATAAACATGCGTCAAGGACGCAAACGCAATAAATAATAGTATTAAACAAATACTGTTATGAAACTCAAAGAAATCACACAAGGACTGCAAGAAAAACAGGACGCCTGCTATCGCAAGGTCAAATCCAGATACAAAGTTTGGCCTAGTGCCTATGCATCAGGTGCATTGGTTCAGTGTCGTAAAAAAGGCGCAGCCAATTGGGGCAACAAGAGCAAATAGTATGAAATATCGAGAGATTTTAGAGAAGTGCTGGCAAGGTTATGTGCAGCGCGGCATGAAACCCAAAGGCAACAGAATGGTGCCCAACTGTGTGCCCGTGAAGGAGATGGAAGAAGATCTCAAACAATGGTTTAAACAGAAGTGGGTGAGATTTGGTCCAGACGGCAAGATCAAAGGTGACTGTGCCAGAGGCAGCAGCAAGGAAGGCAAGCCCAAATGTTTGCCACAAGCCAAAGCACACGCATTGGGCAAACAAGGTCGTGCATCAGCAGCCTCAAGAAAAAGACGAGAGGATCCCAATCCAGAACGTCGTGGTGCTGCTAAAAACGTGAAGACAAAAAAATGAAGATACGTGAAATAGTAGAATCTCGAGCAGACTATCATTACGGCATTGATCCTGCTCAATTGAGTTACACATTTAAAGTGGGTGACATATATGGTCCAAAGAATTTAAAAGTGCCACACGCTAGACTGTACAAAGGCGGCAAAGCAGTGAAAAAGCTGGGTATCACAGTGCCCAAAGTTGGCAAATAATCACAAACACCACATAAATACAGCAAGGGCAAACGATGAAAATTAGAGACATCATAAGAGAAGTGGCATCTGTGGGATCCACATCAGCAGGCAACATTGCCAGCATAGCAAACCCCCATGTGACCAATCCTTATGCCTATAAATCAGCCAAAGCCAAGCCCAAAAAACAAAAACCCACTGATAACGCACTGGACATGAAAGACGTGAGCATATTCGGTGGCCCATTGAAGAGATAAATACACATATGAAACACAAAGAGATCAAAGAAGGATTGGCAGACGCAGCTCACAAAGCAGAGATGGATCACGAAGTGCAGATGGCACGTGCTGATCTTTACAAATTAGCCAAGTACAGTATCAAACTGCATGAACTGTTAAAGAACGTGTCTGAAGCAGAAGGTTTGGAAGGATGGGTGCAAGCCAAGATCACCAAAGCCGCAGATTACATCAGTTCTGTGTATCATTATATGGACTATGATGAAAAGTTCAATCAAGCTGAACTGGAAAACAACATACCTGTGCAACAAGTGGTCAAGCCCAGTGATGGCAAGATGGAAACCTACGAAGAAGTGTTGTTCAAAATTCTAGACAAAAAAGTTAACGAAAAAAAATCCAACCAAGACAAAAAGTAATCACCATGAAGATCAATGAATTGGTCACTCCATCTTTGGGCAAACCTACTGCAGCCAAACCTCCAGGCACCATGGGCAAAGTGATGAATAAATTTGCACAGGCAGGTGGTGCTGTGAAAACTGCTGTGGGTGCAGCCAACACTGCTGTGAATAAATTTATGACTGCTCCCAAAGACACAGATGCTGCCAAAGACAGTTTTGCCAGCAAGTTGGGTGGAGCATTGGGCAGTATGAACAAAGGCGCTGGTGTAAAAGATTACAGCAAAACAGGTGTGACCAAAGACGACCTAAATATGTTTGTGGGATCAATGATGCAGAGTAAACCCAAGGACGCAGGTTTTGAAAAAGAATTATCAGCAGCTATCAAAACTAGATTGGAAAATCCATCAGATGGCTCAGCCAAAAATACTATAACCACAAGCATCGAAGATTTTTTACGTAAAATGACTAACATCACTCATGGAGATTTCAACACACAATTCTCATCTGTGCTAAAATCTCTAAACATCAAACCAAATGAATTTGAAGACCCTAAAGTCCCAGCTACTGCAGCACCAAAAACTACACCCCCAGGACAGTCCTCTATTTTACAAAAAAGTGGAAAGCCATTTTAGCTTTTACTATTCGTTACTCAAGATAATTACTAGTATATGAATTTCGTAGTGAACACTCCCTACACACAAGCCTACATCAAAAAAGAATATCTGTATGACTTCCAAAAAGGTCACGGTGAATTTGTGCCCTGCACTTGGGTCACACTGAAATCAATTCCTCGCAGAGCATTCTACATAGAAGCATATCTACCAGAATATGGTGCACTGTATGACAAACTGCCCATCAGTGCATTCACTTGGCGCACCGACATCAAACTGGAAGAACAATTGCCTCTGGATTATCTACAACTGTGGGATGGTTTCAGCTATCACATCACCATCATTGAAAAACAATACCTACAATACAGCAGAGTAGATGTGGTGCTGAAAGATGGCAAGAAGATGTCTGGTGTGTATTTGTTCACGGTGGACAGTGCTCATTCAGATCCCAACACAGTCAACGTGACTGAGTCCGAAGTGCCCACTGAACACAAAGGTCACAACATAGGCAAACTGGACAATGGTCAGTTCTTTGCTCAACCCAACAACAGAATGATTTGGCACGAAGCCAGTGCCAATCCTGGCAAACTCAAAACTCCAGATTTCAAAGTGAGTACCAAATATTGGCACTGTGAACAGAATGCCAAATGGACATTTGGTGATTCAGATGAATATTTTTACAAAGAATCCAAAATAGAAGACAAATAAACCTTGACAATTAGACTGAAATCGAATACAATATAATTTAAATAAAAGGAGATAAAATGGCAAGAACATATGGCCCAGAAGAACAAGCCAAACTGAAAAAAATAGTGGATGAAGGCGTGAATGTGCTTTCAGAAATTGAAGATTTAAGCACAGGTTTGAAAGAAACTATCAAAGCAGTGGCAGAAGAATTAGAAATCAAACCAGCCATCATCAATAGAGCAATCAAGATTGCACAAAAAGGTGATTGGACCAAAGTTGCTGAAGAATTTGATAATTTAGAAAACTTGGTGATTGCAGTAGGCAAAGACAAGTAAAGGCACAATGATTAGATGGGTCGCGGCAGGCTTTGGGATCACAGCAGCCACTATGCACGCTACGGCCATCATCAGCATTCAGTGGATTGCTTGGATAATTTGTTTAGCGTCCATCAGTTTGTGGTACTATATTGCCATTTTGGACAAAGATAGAGCCAGGCAAACTCAACAGATATATTTCATGTTTATTGCTTTGATTGCAGTGTACAACTGGGTCAAACACGTTTGGTAATCTTATGAAGTACATCATTGACATCGATAACACAATCTGCTATACTAAAGACAGCGATTATAACAACAGTACACCTGATATGTCACGCATCGCTCAGATCAATCAGTTGTATGATGATGGACACGAAATACATTATTATACAGCCAGAGGAGGTAACTCTGGTTTGGATTGGAGTGAATTGACTCAACAGCAACTATCCCAATGGGGCTGTCGTTTTCATTCACTCAAATTGGGCAAAGTGGTATATGATGTATGGGTGGATGACAGAGCAGTGAACGCAAAGGATTTTTTTAAATGAGAATAGACTATGATCTTCATCTTGATTACGCAGACGTATTATTAAAACCCAAACGATCCACACTGAGTTCCAGACGTGATGTGGACATGATTAGAGACTTTAACTTCCGCAACAGCAAACAACAAATTTCATTTGTGCCCATAGTGGCCAGCAACATGGATGGCGTGGGCACATTCAGCATGGCCAGAGTGTTGCAGGAATACAAACTGCTGACTGTGTTGAGAAAACACTACACCATTGAAGATTGGGACAGAGCAATGGGCACTGGATTAAAATTACAATATGTGAGTGCCTGCACAGGCACTGGAGCCATATGGGACAACGATTCTGCAGACTATCAGACCTTAAAAAAGGTCATGGCCAAGTATCCTGACGTGAACATGATCACTATTGATGTGGCCAACGCATATCATGAACAATTTGTGGACTTTGTACAAAGAATTAGATCAGAATTTCCCGACAAGACCATCATAGCAGGCAATGTGGTATCACCAGAGATGGTGGAAGAATTAATCATCAACGGAGCAGATGTGGTGAAGATAGGCATAGGTCCAGGATCAGTGTGCACCACAAGAACACAGACAGGAGTGGGAGTGCCACAATTTTCAGCAGTGATAGAATGCGCAGATGCTGCCAACGGAGTGGGTGGGCACATCATAGCAGATGGAGGCTGCACTGAACCCGGAGACATTGCCAAAGCATTGGGAGCAGGTGCACACATGGTGATGCTGGGAGGCATGCTGGCAGCACATGATGAATCAGAATTAGAATTAAGAGATGGCAAGCGAGTGTTCTATGGCATGAGTTCCGAGTCAGCATTTGAAAAACACGGAGCAAGAAAAGATGGCTACAGAGGCACAGAAGGCAAAACAGTATTGTTGCACAACAGAGGACCTGTGAAAGACACAGTGGAACAGATATTGGGTGGTGTGAGAAGCACTTGCACTTATATTGGAGCAAGACGCATCAAAGATATGCCCAAGTGTGCTCACTTTGTGAGAGTCAACAATGTGATCAATAGAGTTTATGACAAAAATGAAACCAAATAACACAGGTAAAATTCTCAAATGGATTGCCACAGCTATTTTGATAGTGGGCACATTTGTGAATGCAGGCTTTCCTCAACTATATCCTATAGGACCATTATTATTGGCAATGGGAGGTGTGGTTTGGTTGATTGTATCTTTGCTTTGGCGAGAACCGGCACTCATAGTGACAAATTTAGTATTGACAACTGTGGGTTTCGGAGGTATACTGTTGTATTATATTAGGTAAGGCATAATCGGCCATAAACGATTGTTTGGTATGTGTCAGCCCCAAATGACACGGATTGAAATATATGAGTTACATAGACGCATTCTTCGATAGAAATCACGATATCATTCGCGTGGTAGAGCGCAAAGAAGGCAAAAGAATTTACAAAGAATATCCCATAAGATACACTTTCTTTTATGAAGATGCCAATGGCAAATTTAGAAGTGTGTATGGCAATACTCTCAGCAGAATAGTCAGCAAAAATACCAAAGATTTTCACAAAGAACTGGCCATCAATAGAAACAAAAAATTATTTGAATCGGACATCAATCCCATATTTCAATGTCTCAGTGCCAATTATCTCAACCACGATGCTCCCAAACTGAATGTGGCATTTTTTGACATAGAAGCAGACTTTGATCCTGCAAAGGGATTTGCTGATCCATCAGACCCCTTCATGCCAGTCACTGCAATCACTGTGTATCTACAATGGATTGACAGCATGGTTACTTTTGCACTGATTCCCAAAACATTGAACATGGAACAAGCTAGTGAACAAACCAAAGACATCAAGAATTTATATTTGTACGAACGAGAAGCAGACATGCTGCAGGCATTTTTGGACATCATAGAAGATGTGGATGTGTTGAGTGGTTGGAACTCAGAAGGTTATGATATTCCTTATCTTGTCAATAGAGTCAGCAAAGTATTGAGTAAAGATGACACAAGACGTTTTTGTTTATGGTCACAGATGCCCAAGAAAAGAACATTTGAGAAGTATGGCAGAGAACAGGAAACTTATGATTTAATAGGCAGAGTACACATAGACAGTTTAGAACTGTATAGAAAATATACCTATGAAGAACGCCACACATACAGATTGGATGCCATAGGTGAAATGGAGTTGGGAGAGAAGAAAACAGTTTATGAAGGCACCTTGGATCAATTGTACAACAGTGATTTTAAAACTTTTGTGGAATACAATAGACAAGATGTGCAACTGTTGAACAACTTGGATAAGAAATTAAAATTTTTAGACCTCAGCAATGAACTGGCACACGCCAACACAGTGTTGATGCAAACCACCATGGGAGCAGTGGCCGTGACCGAACAAGCCATTATCAATGAAGCACACAAAAGAGGATTACAAGTGCCCAATAGACCACACAGATCCGATGAAGAAAACACCACAGCAGCAGGAGCTTATGTGGCATTTCCCAAAAAAGGACTGCATGATTGGATAGGATCCATGGACTTAAATTCACTGTATCCTAGTGTGATCAGAGCACTCAACATGGCTCCTGAATGTGTGGTAGGACAATTGAGACCCACCTACACTGAAGCCTTTCTACAGGATCAGATTAATCTGCAAGGCAAATCATTCGCGGCAGCATGGGAGAACAAGTTTGGTAGTTTGGAGTATGAATATGTGATGACACAAAGACGAGATCAACCCATCACCATTGATTGGGAAGATGGCAGAACAGAAATTAAAAGCGGAGCAGAAATTTACAAGTTCATATTTGAAAGTAGAAATCCCATCATGATCAGTGCCAATGGCACCATGTTCACCACAGAGTTTGAAGGAGTAATACCTGGCTTGTTAAAAACATGGTATCAGGAACGAACTGAAATGCAAAACATGAAAAAGAAAGCACAACACGCCAACAATGAAGCAGAAATTGAGTTTTGGGACAAGCGACAATTGGTCAAAAAAATTAATTTAAACTCATTGTATGGAGCCATACTTAATCCTGGTTGTAGATTCTTTGACAAACGCATAGGACAAAGCACCACACTCACAGGTAGAACCATCAGTAAACACATGGCAGCTAAGATCAATGAAGTGATCACAGGCACATACGATCATCTGGGTGATGCTGTGATATATGGTGACACAGACTCTGCATATTTCAGTGCTTACAAAGTTTTAAAGAAAGATATTGATGCTGGATTGATTCCTTGGAGCAAAGACAGTGTGATTAGATTGTATGATCAGGTGGCAGAAGAAGTCAACAACAGTTTTAAAGCATTCATGGGAGAAGCATTTCATTGTCCAAAAACAAGAGCAGAAGTGATTCAAGCAGGTCGTGAATCCATCAGTGAAACAGGATTGTTTATTACTAAAAAAAGATATGCTGTGCTGATTTACGAATTGGAAGGCAATCGTATGGATGTGGAAGGGCAAAAAGGCAAAGTAAAAGCCATGGGATTGGATCTCAAACGTTCTGACACTCCGGTGTTTGTGCAGGATTTTTTAAGTGAGATACTGCTGATGGTGTTGACCAAGTCGGATGAAAAAGCAGTGCTGGAAAGAATCAGCACATTTAGAAATGAATTTAAATTAAGACCAGGTTGGGAAAAAGGTTCTCCCAAACGTGCCAACAATGTGGCAGATTATCAAAAGAAAGAAAAAACATTGGGCAAAGCCAACATGCCAGGACATGTGAGAGCCAGCATCAATTGGAACACACTCAAACGCATGAACAATGACAGATACAGTATAGAGATTGTGGATGGTATGAAAGTGATTGTGTGCAAACTTAAAAATAATCCATTAGATTATACCAGTGTGGCCTATCCCACAGATCAATTGAGAATACCACAATGGTTCAAAGAATTACCTTTTGATCATGCAGCCATGGAGACCACTGTGATCGACAGCAAACTGGGCAACCTGTTGGGAGTATTGGATTGGGATATACAAAGCACAGAGACAGGCAACACATTCAACACATTATTTGACTTGGGAGATTAGATGGCTAGATATGGCATGGTAGATTTGGAAACACTTGGTACTAGACCGGATGCTGCCATCCTAACTATAGGAGCCATTAAGTTTGATCCGCATTCAGGCATGGAACCTTATGAAGGTAGATATTGGAGATTGCATGTGGATGAACAAACAGCATTGGGCAGAACTGTGGATGATGGCACTGTGGAATGGTGGGGCAAACAGTCGCCTGAAATACGTGATGAAGCACTGGGAGACAATGATAGAGTGAAGATAGCAGACTTTGCCAAAGAATTCAACAAGTGGTGTGTGGGATTGGAACAACTGTGGTGTCAAGGACCATTGTTTGACTATGCCATCATACAAAATTTATACGAACAAGCACGCATTCCTGTGCCTTTCAACTATTGGCAGATCAGAGACAGTCGCACACTGTTTGATCTGATGCCAGAAGATCCTAGAAAGAGCATGCAGAGCAGCTTACACAATGCATTGGCAGACTGTTACTATCAGGCCAAGTGTGTGCAACAAGTTTTTAAACAACTGGGAGTGAAAAAGAAATGAAGATACTGTTAACAGGACACATGGGCTTTATAGGTGAACATCTATACAATCACCTCAGCACAGATGCTAGTATCGAGGATAATGTGTTGAAACACAAACACACAGTGATTGGATTGGATCTTAAGAACGGACATGACTTGCTCACTTGTGATTTAAATTATGATGTGGATATAGTGATACATTTGGCTGGACTAGCACAGGTACGTGAAAGTTTGGCTAATCCTACAAAATATTGGGACGTGAATGTGATAGCATCCAAAAGATTATTTGATGCATTTCCTAACACAAGAATAATTTATGCCAGCAGCAGTTCAGCATATGAACCAGAAAAAAATCCTTATGCTTTCAGCAAGTTTGCTTTGGACAAGATTGCTCCTGCACACAGTTTGGGTCTAAGATTCACCACAGTGTGGTGTGAAGGTGGCAGAGATGGCATGTTTATGACCAAATTATTTGAAAACAACATCAGTTATATTACAGAACACAGCAGAGACTTTATACATGTGAGTGATGTGGTATCTGTGATTGATATGTTAATGACCAAAGACACCACAGGAGTGTTAGATGTGGGCTGTGGAATCAGCAATAGTTTGAAAACTTTGGTAGATTTGGCAGGCATCAAAAATTATGAATACAAAGATGGCAATGTGTACGAAAGAATGGACAACTGTGCCAATATTTTTGATATGATACAATTAAAAGATTTAGGCTGGCAACCAAAAGTAAATGTGGTAGAATACATTAAAAACAAATATCACTTGACTTCTGACTAAGGCCTAAATATAATGAACACAACAATGGAGAACACAAAATGAAAGACATCTTACAAGACGTGGTAGCACACACTCATCAATTGGGATTTTTGAGTCTAGTAAAAGTTACCAACGAAGAAAAAACTAAAATTGAAAGTATGGCTGAAGACAGATCAGTGATACTGTCGGCCACCACCAACAACAAAGTAGCGGAATTCACGGGTACATTTGGTATGCCTAACTTGGACAAACTGGCACTGCATTTGAAGTGTCCTGAGTATCAAAAAGACGCTAAATTGAATGTGGTCAAAGCCACACGCAATGGTGTGATGATTCCCACACACATACATTTTGAAAATGCATCAGGAGATTTTCAAAATGATTACAGATTTATGAACACTGAAATCATCAATGAAAAACTTAAATCAATCAAGTTCAAAGGCACAGCTTGGAGCATAGAATTTGAACCCACACTGGCCAGTATTCAAAGATTAAAACTGCAGGCAGCAGCACACACAGAAGAAACTGTGTTCACAGTAAAAACTGAAAACAAGAATTTGATGTTTTACTTTGGAGATGCTAATTCGCATGCAGGAAGTTTTATATTCCAAGCCAATGTGGTGGGTGAATTGAAACAAGGTTGGAGTTGGCCTATTCAACAGGTAATCAGCATATTGAATCTTGATGGTAAGATTAAAATGAGTCTTAGTGATCAAGGTGCTATGCAGTTAACTGTGGACAGTGGCATCGCTGAATACAATTATATATTGCCAGCACAGACCAAATAGTTTACACAAGTAAATTTATGCACACTGACTTAACAGCACAGCAAAAGGATTACGCTATTTTTCTGCCAGCATTGAGCAGTTTCTATGCAAGAGATATAGGCAAAGCCAGACATGAGAAAGATTATATTCTGCCTCATAGGATTCCGGCTGCTTTTAATCATGGCATAGAAGGCATGAATTATCTTGTGCCCACCAACACATATTTTCATTATAGGTGGCATTTGTACAGTGCAGGTCATGCTGACTTGAACATGGACAAATTTAGTGCTAGAGATGACATCATAAGAAATCGAGATAGAAAAACCAGTTTTGTATTGGGTGATTCAGGCGGATTTCAAATAGGTAAGGGTGTATGGGAAGGCAATTGGAAAGATCCCACTTGTCCTAAAGCCAAGAAGAAACGAGAGCAAGTGCTGGCTTGGATGGATGCCAACATGGACTATGGTATGATATTGGATATTCCGGCTTGGGTTTCACGTTCTCCAGAAGGTGCCAAAGCCAGCAACATCAACAGTTATCAAGAAGCAGTGGATGGCACAAGAATCAACAATGACTATTTTATGAAAAATAGAACAGGTGCTTGTAAATTTTTAAATGTGTTACAGGGTGAAAACTTTCAACAAGCTGATGACTGGTATCAACAGATGAAAGACTATTGTGATCCTAAAAAATATCCCACCACGCATTTTAATGGTTGGGCAATGGGTGGTCAGAACATGTGTGACGTGCATCTTATATTGAAAAGATTGGTAGCATTAAGATTTGATGGGTTATTGGAAAAAGGCACACATGATTGGATGCACTTCCTAGGTACATCCAAATTGGAGTGGGCAGTGTTGTTGACAGACATACAAAGAGCTGTGCGAAAATATCACAATGAAAATTTCACTATGAGTTTTGATTGTGCTTCTCCATTCCTAGCATCTGCTAATGGACAAATTTACACAGAAGTGGATATTAAAGATAGAGAAAAATGGAGTTATAGAATGGCTCCCAGCATAGATGATAAAAAATATGCAGGTGACACTAGAATGTTTAGAGATGCTGTGTTGCAAGAAAAAATATTCAATAATTTCCAAGATAGCCCAATCAGTAAAAGATTACAATTAAAAGATGTGACCTGCTATGCTCCAGGAGACAAAAACAAAGTGGGCACTGATCCCAAAACATCTTGGGATTCATTCAGTTACACACTGCAGATGTCACACAATGTGTGGACACACATCAATGCTGTGCAGGAGGCCAATAGGCAGTATGACGCAGGATTAACTCCAGGCATGCTGGTGGAAGAAAAGTTTGATAAAATAGCATTTGGAGACATAGTGAATGCTGTGTTTGCCACAGACAACAGAGATGAAGCCAACGCAGTGATAGAAGAATTTCGTAGATTTTGGATGAGCATTATAGGCACCAGAGGCGCCACAGGCAAGAAAACAGTGAATGCGTCAGCACAATTTTCCAATCTATTTGAGGAGGTATAATGAGCAAAAAGAATAAAAGTTTAACCAAGTTGGAACGAGAGTTTGATTACTATCATAGAAAAACTGAGGAAATGGAACAGGAACGTGAACATGATAGAAGTTGGGAGAGTAAGGCATTGATAAAAAATTACAAAAAGATTAAACTGGCTCTCAAAACACAAATAGAAGAATATAGGAAACAATTGGGCATATGAAAACACTGGTGATAGGTTTGGGCATGGGACAACTGTATGCTAGAACTTTGACTCAGTTGGGACACAATGTGATCACAATGGATCCAGATCAAAGCAAACAAGCCACATTTGGCAATCTAGACACTGCTTTGTATGCACATCCTACATTGGACGCTGTGTTCATCTGCACACCTAATTACACACATGATAGCATTGCACAAAAAATAGCCTCACACACTAAGATAGTGTTTGTGGAAAAACCAGGAGTACTTGATTCTAAAAGATGGCAGACATTGCAACTCACATATCCGCAAACTAGATTCATAATGATCAAAAACAACATGTGGAGAACATGGGATGAAGAATTCAATATTAGAACAGAAGCAGCCGAAGTGATTCATATCAACTGGATCAATCGCGATAGAGTGCCAGCCCCAGGCAGTTGGTTCACCAATAAAAAATTATCGTTTGGTGGAGTCAGCAGAGATCTTATGCCGCATCTATTGAGCATATTCATCAGCATGAACCCCAACAACTACAAAGAGTTTGAAGTGAATTACAATGTTGTCAAACAAAATTGGCGTTTGGACCAATTGACCAGCACAGAATACGGCACAGTGAATTTGGATGGTGTGTATGATGTGGATGATTGGAATCAGATCACACTCACCAGCAACAACAAAAGATACACACTTTACGCCGACTGGCGCAGCATGGACAAAGACGATAGAGCCATTCATTGCTATCAAAGAGACCAGTTGGTGCGAAGTTTTGAGCTAGGATTGTGTCCTGAATCTGTTTATGCAAACATGATACAAGATGTCTTCAATAATATTAACAATGAGGAGTTTTGGAGTCGACACAAAGAATATGATGTGTGGATTCATAATGTTATCAACAACACAATCAAAGAGTTCACAATCAATGACTGAAACTAAACTGTTATACACCAAAGGAGATGGCATGTTCCATGAAGGCAACATTGTGATCTCTGAATTGAAGCATAATCAGATCAGAGTAAAAACTGTAATGACAGGAGTGTGTCGCAGTGATGTGGACATGATGCTGGGCAAATTTAAAACATTGCCATTGCACATGCAAGGGCATGAAGGCTTGGGCGAAGTGACTCATGTGGGCAGTGCAGTGAGCGATGTACAAGTGGGAGATTACGTGGCCACCAGAGGAGAGCCTGCCTATGCTGATCTGTACAACTGTGATGCGGAAACTTATGTCAAAGTGCCCACAGCAGATCCTAAATACATCGTGGAACCTGTGGCTTGTGGTATTAATGTGATCAAACAATTTGAAACAGCAATTAAAAACAAAGCAGGCAACAGCAATAGACTGTTGTTGATAGGCAGCGGATTTCTATCTTATGTGGTGTATACCTATTTGCAAATAAAGAATTATCAGTTTGACGTCACTGTGTTGGGCCATCATAACAAAGAGTTTTGGGGAGACAAACTCACCCACAATGCTGAAGGAGTGTTTGACGTGATCATTGATTTGAACAACAGATCAGAAGTGTTTGACCGAGACATGTTCAATGCAGAAGCATTGCTGATATTGGCGGCTGAAAAGACAGATTCCATTCGCACTAATTTTGCACATCTGTTATGGAATGCTGTGACTGTGGGATTTCCCAGTCCTAGAAATAAAAAATTTATAGAATGCATGCGTGAAGCAGTGGATTTTATCAGCACAGGCAAACTGGATGTTTCTAACTTTTGGACCAAAGGTTACAGCAGAAGCACTGAATGGCGTGATGCTTTTGCAGATGCTACAAATAGAACCAATGGCTATGCAAGAGGGTATATAGATTGGAGAAAATAATGTTGAACACACAATCAAGAAAAAAAGTAAAATTTTTCATAGGCAAAGAAGTGGAGAACACTGCTATGAAAGGTGAAAAGACTCTGTTTGTTGTAGGCACGCCAGCACTGGCAGACATTGTGCGATACACTCAAAAAACTAATGTAAGACATGTATATCTTGGCACCAGTCAAAGTTTTACTCCTGTGACAGAAGAAAATTGGAGAGATTGGAATAACATTATTAAAAATTTATTAGATTTGGGACATTGGGTCACATTGGATTATGATGTGCAGTACGCAGAAATGGTATCAAGAATGAATTGGCATCAAAACAGTAATTTCATCAACATGATATCAGTGAAAATACCCAATATCAAAAACTTCAATGTCAACACAGTGATCAAACTAGACGATGTCACTTGGGGTGCTACCAATACAGGAGTTTGGACACATGATTTGGACAAGTTAATGACCAAAAAAACCTACACAGATTGGAGTGAATACAAAGGCGACTATCCTGTGGACATTGACAAGCATTGAAAAGGTTGTTATACTATAAACCTAAATACTGAAACACATGAGCATTATGAAATCTAAAATTTGGGTTACATTTAGAAGAGAAGGCACGCACAAATTTCCTGCTGCTTTGACAGATCCAAAATTCAAAACAGGTGATGAATATGATGTGAGTTTTTTGGGTTATCCTCACAGACACATGTTTCACTTCAAAATAGCCATAGAAGTGTTTCATGATGATAGAGAAATTGAATTCATACAGTTTAAAAGATGGTTGGAAAACCTGTATGG
>Ga0209551_1000319_pt1 | contig 17856 bp, 14 predicted proteins | sample LauGreSuBDMM15SD_2_FD_187568 | JGI IMG/M metagenome (GOLD analysis project Ga0209551, IMG submission 187568) | Freshwater lake microbial communities from Lake Michigan, USA - Su13.BD.MM15.SD (SPAdes) (version 3) | ecosystem: Environmental > Aquatic > Freshwater > Lake | place: Lake Michigan, USA... | reverse complement strand
TTATATCTCAAAAATAAATCATTTTTACTTGTTAAAATTCACAAAATTTTACTAATTTTCGTTCAAATAGGAAGGATATGTTGATAAAAATGTTCGGTAGCGCAGTTTTTGGAGTTGAAGCAACAACGATTACAGTCGAAGTCAATATCGACAAAGGCGTGGGGTACCATTTAGTTGGATTACCAGACAATGCCATAAAAGAAAGTAGTTATCGCATTGCTGCTGCTTTGAAAAATAATGGATACAACTTGCCCGTAAAAAAAATTACAATCAATATGGCGCCAGCCGATTTGCGAAAAGAAGGTTCGTCTTACGATTTAACTTTAGCGATTGGAATTTTGGCTGCTTCGGGACAAATTAATTCCGAGGAAGTTAGTAAATATGTCATAATGGGTGAATTATCACTTGATGGAAGTTTGCAACCAATAAAAGGAGTTTTGCCAATTGCTATAAAAGCCAAAGAAGAAGGTTTCAAAGGATTTTTCCTCCCAAAACAAAATGTAAAAGAGGCAGCAATCGTAGCTGGATTAGAGGTATATGGAGTAGAAAATGTGATGGAAGTCATCGATTTTTTTGAAGGGAAAAGTACAATTGAACCAACGATTATTAACACAAGAGAAGAGTTTTATAAAACTTTAGACTATCCAGATTTTGATTTTGCAGAGGTACGTGGTCAAGAAAGTATCAAACGCTGCATGGAAATCGCTGCTGCTGGTGGTCATAATATCATTTTGATTGGGCCTCCTGGTTCAGGAAAAACAATGTTGGCCAAACGGTTACCTTCTATTTTGCCGCCAATGACGCTTAAAGAAGCTTTAGAAACCACAAAAATCCATAGTGTTGCTGGAAAGGTTAAAGATGTTGGTTTAATGAACCAAAGGCCATTTAGAAGTCCGCACCACACTGCGTCTTCAGTATCTTTGGTTGGCGGAGGAAGTTATCCACAGCCGGGAGAAATTTCTTTAGCGCACAACGGCGTACTTTTTTTAGATGAATTGCCAGAATTCAAAAGAGAAGTTTTAGAAGTAATGCGACAACCTTTAGAAGACCGCGAAGTAACTATTTCTCGGGCAAAATTTACTATCACTTATCCGTCGTCATTCATGTTGGTAGCAAGTATGAATCCAAGTCCGAGCGGATTTTTTAACGATCCTGATTCCCCTTCGACATCTTCACCACACGAAATGCAACGCTATTTAAGTAAAATTTCCGGACCATTATTAGACCGAATTGATATTCACATAGAAGTAACACCTGTTCCTTTTGAAAAATTAACTGAAAAAAGAAATGGCGAAAGCAGCGTAGAAATCAGAAAAAGAGTAACCGCAGCTAGAGAAATTCAATCACAAAGATTTGAGAATTTTGACAATATCCATTACAATGCCCAAATGAGTTCAAAACAAATCAGAACTTATTGTGCTTTAGACGATGTGTCGCTACAATTATTAAAAACTGCAATGGAACGCTTGAACCTTTCTGCGCGGGCTTTCGACAGAATACTAAAGGTGGCCCGCACCATCGCCGATTTAGAAGCCAGCGAAAATGTCGTTGCTACCCACATCGCAGAAGCAATTCAATACAGAAGTTTGGACAGAGATGGTTGGCTGGGCTAAATTTGTTTAAGTTTAACAAGATATTGTTAAACAAAAATTGTAGTTTTGTACAAAATAATTCAATGAAGATTTACAATAAATCAAGTAAGCAGAATGTTCCGATTTCTTTAGAGGAAGCATGGGAATTTTTGTCTAATCCCCGCAATTTAAAATTAATCACACCAGAATACATGGGTTTTGTCATCGAATCTGGTGCAGATAGACCTTTGTTTGCAGGACAAATCATCCAATATATAGTTACGCCAATATTAGGAATCAAAACCAAATGGGTTTCTGAAATTACCCAAGTTGTTGATAAAAAATATTTTGTTGACGTGCAACTATTTGGTCCCTACGCGCTTTGGCACCACAAACATTTTTTAAAAGAAATTGATGGTGGAGTAGAAATTGAAGATGTGATTGATTACAAAGTCCCGCTCGGTTTTCTTGGTCAGTTGGTGCATCCTTTTTTGGTAAAACCTAAATTAGAGGAAATTTTTGAATACAGAAGAAAAAAATTAATTGAACTTTTTGGAGAATTTAAATAATAATATAAAAATGAAAAACATACTCTTAATCGGCGGATCTTATGGAATTGGCCTTGCTATTATAAAAGAATTAGAAAATAAAAACAATGTATTTGTAGCTTCAAGAACTTCAGAAGCAGTTGATAATTTAAATGTTACACACATTCCATTTGATGTTACGACAGATATTTTAGATGTTTCAAAATTACCGGCTGTCATTGACGGATTGGTTTACTGCCCAGGTAGTATCAATTTACGACCATTTAAAGGTTTAAAAATTGAAACTTTTGAAAGTGACATGCAAATTAATTTTTTCAATATGGTGAAAGTAGTTCAGCAGCTTTTACCACAACTAACCGCTTCAAACCAAGCAAGCATTGTGCTATTTAGCAGTGTTGCGGCCTCGATGGGAATGCCTTTTCACACTAGCGTTGCTGCAGCAAAAGGAGCGATTGAAGGTTTTGCGAAAGCTTTGGCAGCGGAATATGCACCAAAAATTAGAGTAAATGTTATTGCGCCTTCTTTAACAAATACGCCTTTGGCCGATAAATTTTTAAACAACGAAACTAAACAAGAAAAATCTGCCGAAAGACATCCTTTAAAACGTTTTGGTCAACCCGAAGATTTAGCTCAAATGGCGAACTTTTTGTTGGGCGAAAATGCTTCTTGGATTTCAGGTCAGATTTTGCATGTAGATGGTGGGATGTCTACTTTGTTGGTCAATTAAAAGTTATTAATTGTCTATTTGCTTTTTACAAAGTTGTCATCCAATAGGCAAATAACAAACAGCAGTGAGCAAAAAGCAAACAGCAGTGAGCAAAAAGCAAACAGAAGTAGGTAAAAAGCAAACAGCAGTGAGCAAAAAGCAAACAGCAGTGAGCAAAAAGCAAACAGCAGTGAGCAAAAAGCAAACAGCAGTGAGCAAAAAGCAAACAGCAGTGGGCAAAAAGCAAACAGCAGTGGGTAAAAAACAAACAGCAGTAGGTAAAAAGCAAACAGCAGTAGGCAAGAAGCGAACAGCAGTAGTTTTATAGTTGGCAATATTAACCGCAGCAGATAACTTTAAAAATAAAAAACAATCATGAATGTATTTTGGTTTAGACGCGATTTAAGATTGGACGATAACAAAGGTTTTTTTGAAGCTTTGAATGCCGACGAAAAAGTGCTGCCGATATTTATCTTTGACAAAGACATTTTAGAACATCTTCCAAAAGATGATGCAAGGGTAAATTTTATTCATGATTTATTGTCAAAAATGAATGAAATTCTTTCGCAGAAAGGAAAATCGCTAGCCGTTTTTTATGGTGAACCAGCCCATGTTTTTGAACAATTGGCAACCGAAAACAAAATCTCAAATGTTTATACCAATCATGATTACGAACCATATGCCCGAAATAGGGATTTAGCCGTTTTTCAAATATTTAAGAAACACAACATTGGTTTTAAAACATTTAAAGACCAAGTGATTTTTGAAAAAAGCGAGGTGACCAAAGAGGATGGATTGCCCTATGTGGTTTACACTCCTTATTCTAGAAAATGGAAAGAAAAATTTAGTACCATAAAACTCGAAAATTATAATTCAGAAGATTTTTTAGACCATATTTCGAATCATAATTATCCCTTTTTGAATCTTAAAGAAATCGGTTTTAAAGAATCTACAATAAAGGTTACTCCGTTTGACATTTCAAATACGCTTATTCATAATTATGAAGCAACCCGAAATTTTCCTAACCAAAATAAAACTTCTTATTTGGGAGCCTATTTGAGATTTGGCGCTGTTTCTATTAGAAAAATGGTTGCAAAAGCAGCAGATGATGCGAATGAAACTTTTTTAAAAGAGTTAATTTGGAGAGAATTTTTCATGCAAATTCTATGGCATTTTCCGCATACTAAAAATGACAGTTTCAAATCAAAGTACGACAGAATAGAGTGGAACAACAATGAAGATGATTTCAAAAAATGGTGTGAAGGCAAAACGGGCTATCCATTTGTTGATGCAGGAATGAGAGAGTTGAACGCAACTGGTCATATGCACAATCGGGTTCGGATGATTGTTGCAAGTTTTCTATGCAAACATTTGTTGATTGACTGGCGATGGGGCGAAGCTTATTTTGCTTCAAAATTATTGGATTATGAGCAAGCAAGCAATGTTGGAAATTGGCAATGGGCGGCAGGAAGTGGCGTTGATGCCGCTCCCTATTTCAGAATTTTTAATCCCACAGAGCAAATTAAAAAATTTGACAAAGACCTAAAGTACATCAAAAAATGGATTCCAGAATTGGAAACTACTTTATATCCAACACCAATCGTTGAACATAAATTTGCAAGAGAACGCTGTTTGAAAGTTTATAAAGAAGCGGTTGGATAGTTTATTATTTTTAAGGTTTTAAAATCCTTATTTTTGCAAAGCAATAAATCTTTAAAAATGTCTTCTAAAATAGTTTCAACAGCCAACAATCTTCAAATTCTTCATGAAGACAATCACTTAATTATAATCAATAAGCGGGTTGGCGATTTGGTTCAAGGCGATAAAACGGGCGATAAACCACTTTCTGAAATTGTAAAAGAATACATCAAAGAAAAGTACAATAAACCAGGCGAAGTTTTTCTTGGTGTTGTGCATCGTTTGGATCGTCCTACTTCTGGCATTGTGGTTTTTGCGCGCACTTCAAAAGCTTTGACAAGAATGAACGAACTTTTTAGCAACCGCGAAACCCAAAAAACCTATTGGGCGGTTGTGAAAAATAAACCTTTAAAATCAGAGGATACTTTAGTTCATTTTATAAAAAGAAACGAAAAGAACAATACTTCAAAAGCACATCTAAAAGAAGTTCCAGACAGTAAATCAGCCGTTTTAGATTATACTATTATCAAAAGTCTAGACAATTATTTTGCGCTCGAAATCAATCTGCATACTGGGCGTCACCATCAAATTCGTGCGCAATTATCTGCAATTGGCTGTCCGATAAAAGGTGATTTGAAATACGGCTTTGATAGAAGTAATTCAGATGGAGGAATTCACCTTCATGCCAGAAAATTAGTTTTTAACCATCCTGTTTCTAAAGAAAATCTGACTATACTTGCGGCAACACCCGATGATTTGATTTGGAATTTCATACAATAATCTTTAGTGTCCGATAGTAGCATTCTCCCTTAAAAAAAGTGTTAATATTTATTTGGTATTAATAATTATTTTAACTTTGATAAAATTATTAACCAAAAACCAAAACATTATGAAAAAAATTATTATCGCGTTATTTGTGTTGAATTTTATCTCAGTTGCGGCGCAAGAGCATTTTTCAGGTATAACAACCTCAAAACGTGTCGGAATTTTAAGTGGAGGAAATAATCCTTCCGAGTTTGCGAATCTGAGTAGTGTGGTCGAAATTAATCTTTTTGCCTCAAGCTTTGATGTCTCTAATAATAAAGTTGGATTTCAAGATCTCGTTGATGGGAATAACCTAGAAAGTTTGATTTTTGCTGGCAATGACCCTGTAAATTTTTCTATTGATGCGCAGTTTGCGGGTCCGAGTGTTGCTTTTAGAACTTTGGGTTTTGGATTTGGAATCACTACAAAATCTTTTATTAAAGCTAATATCATTGATGTTGATCCTAATTTAGGTAATGCGGTTTCCAATAATACAGCAAATGCTGCTTTGGTTGAAACCATTATTTCAAATAATTTTAATCAACGTTTAAATACAACCGCTTGGGGCGAAGTTGGGTTTTCAATTGCAAGAAAAATTCTTAGCAATAAACTTCATAAAGTGAATGGTGGTATAACATTCAAATTATTGTTTCCTGGAGCTTACGCCAACATTGGAGCGGGAAATTTTAAAGGAACAATAACTGATCAGCCAAATGGACTATTTTTATCCGACGCCCAAGCCTCTTTAAATATAGCTTATTCTGGAAGTCTTTCAGGAAATTATGGTAATTCGGGAGATTACACTAGCAATTTATTTGGAAATTTAAACGGAATGGCAACGGACATTGGTTTTGATTACCAATTTAAGCCGAGTGGAAAAAGTTATAGACTTAAAGTAGGCGCGGCAATAAAGAATATGGGAAGTATGACTTTTAAAGGGAAAGATAACTACTCTACGGATTACACGATTAATATTCCAACGGCTACAGCAGCAAACCCTGGTTTTAACTTGAATGATTTAGGCAATGCTGAAAGTATTAAAGATATTGAAAGCATTCTTTTAAATTCGCCTTATTTAGATAAAAACACATCTGAAAGTAAAGATTTTAAAGTAAAATTGCCAACAGTTTTAAATTTGTACGCAGACGTGAAAATTGTTTCAAAATTAAATGTAACTTTATTTTTACAACAAAGAACAAGCGACAACAATGCCAATGACCAAATTATCTCTCAAAACTCTTTTTCTATTACTCCTAGAGTGAATTTAGGTTTTTTTGAAGCTTATATTCCAGTTGGTTTTAATGAATTTTCGGGTACAACAGGTGGTTTTGGTTTTAGGTTGGGTGGATTTTTCTTAGGTTCAAATTCAGTAATAACTGCTTTAACAAGCAACAGCAAGCAAGCAGATATTTATTTTGGAACAAGATTTGGTATTTTGTAGCAAAAAATGTCCATTTTAAATAAAAAAGGGTTCGCAAAATTATAAAAATGGATTACAAAAATAATATTGGTTATCGAAAAGCAAGTTTAGAAAAATTGCTTAAATACATCGAAATGCATGAAAATGAAATTATCGATGCCTTGTACAAAGATTTTAAAAAACCGGTTTTCGAGTCTGTCGTAACAGAAACTAGTTATGTTATTTCAGACTTAAAAGCAACCATTAAAAATTTAAGCAAATGGGCAAAGCCTAAAAAAGTTTTGCCTTCTTTGTTGAATTTCCCATCTTCAGATTATATCTATAGTCAACCTTTCGGCAATGTTTTGATAATTGCGCCATGGAATTATCCTTTTCAATTGGCATTTTGTCCTTTGGTAGCAGCTGTCGCCGCTGGAAATAAAGTAACGTTAAAGCCATCAGAATTAACACCAAACACCTCGTTTTTAATTGCTAAGATTATTCGAGAAACCTTTGAAGTAAAACATGTCGTGGCCATTTTGGGTGATGCAAAAATTGCTGAAAATCTGTTAAAAAGTCGTTGGGATTTTATTTTTTTTACAGGAAGTGTAAAAGTCGGAAAGATTGTTGCGAAAGCTGCCGCTGAACACCTAACGCCAGTTGTTTTAGAATTAGGAGGAAAAAATCCTTGTATTGTTGAAAAATCAGCGAATTTAAAATTAAGTGCCAAGCGAATCGTCTGGGGAAAATTTATAAATGCTGGCCAAACTTGCATCGCACCTGATTACTTATTGGTTCATAATAGTATTAAGCAAGAGTTTGTTAACTTATTGCAACAAGAAATTATTAATTTTTATTCAGAGAAGCCAGAATTATCTCCAGATTTTGCTAGAATTATAAACAAAGACAATTGGAAAAGACAGGTTGAACTACTTGAAAATCAAAATATAATTTTTGGAGGAATAGCTATTGAAGACGATTTATACCTTTCGCCCACTTTGATAGACGAGCCATCCTTGGAAAGCAAATTGATGCAGGATGAAATTTTTGGGCCAATTTTACCTATGATTACTTTTCAAAATGAACAAGATTTAAAAGTCATCATCTCAAAATACGAAAAGCCGCTTTCACTTTATGTTTTTTCAGAAAACAATGAATTTTCCGACAGAATAATCAAGCAGTATTCGTTTGGTGGTGGTTGTGTAAATGATACCATTGTACACTTTTCTAATAATCGGTTGCCTTTTGGTGGAGTTGGAAATTCAGGAATTGGTGCTTATCATGGAAAATTGAGTTTTGATGTTTTTTCTCATCAAAAAGCAATAGTAAAAAAAGCTACTTGGTTGGATATTCCTTTGCGATATGCTCCGTATTCTCAAAAAACTAAGCTAATTCGAAAAATATTAAAATGGTTTTAAGGGAAGAAATGTAACATTTTTAAAATCTACCACACTTATTTGCAAAACAACAATTATGAATTTTACAGCGAACAAATTACAAGAAATTAAGCAATACGGATATCCATTAGATTTTGGGCAAGTTTTTGGCCAAGCATTTGAGAATTACAAAAAAGTTGCGCTAATCGTTGGATCAATAATTTTGGTTTTAATAATGGCTTTTACAGTTTTGGTGGGTGGACTTGCAGGAATTGTATTTGGAATTGGCAGTGTTACTGAGTTTTTTACAGATTACAGTCTTCAAAGTAATACTACCGTTTTGCTCCTTGTAAATTTGGTTGCAAGTGTAATAGGAGCGGCCTTAATTTCACCTTTGACCGCTGGGTTATTAAAAATAACACATTTGGCAGAAAACAATAAAGAATTTACTTTTTCTACCGCATTTGATTATTACAAAAGCAGCTACCTAAAAGATTTATTCCTTTCAACTATCATTATCACGTTGTTTTCTGCGGTATTTTCAACCACATTAACCTTAATAGAATTGTATTTTCCGGGATCGGAGTTCAATTGGATTTTAAAACTTTGCTCTTTATTAATTGGACTATTCACGCCGTTATTTACATTTTTAACCATTCCATTAATTATTTTCGGAGACATCTCAGCTGTTGAAGCTATCAAGGGAAGTATGCTTTTGGTGAGAAAGAACTTCTGGATTATTGTATTTCTTGTTATTGTTGGTGGGATATTTTCATTAATTGGTATTTTCGGATTTTGCCTCGGAATATTTTTTACACTTCCTTTTATATATTCGCTTGAATATATTATTTATCGCAATGCCATTGATTTTGAAGAAGAAAGCGAAATCGACGAAATTGGAACTTCTGTTTTTTAAAAAAAAAACTAAATACTTAAATTTTTGCGAATGTTGTTTTTTACTTATTGAAGCAATCACTTCTTTAACCAATGTGTTTTAAACTAATTGGCGATGTTGCTTACTGCTATTTATGTTTTTCGTGATTGCTTTTTATTGCGAAATTGTTAAAATTGAAAAACAATATAAAAATTCCCTGCGATATTCTAACGAAAAGGATAAGGATATAATCTGTTGTAATAAATTTTAATAGTTGTTTTGCAGAAATAGCAATCCTTTTATTTTTTTGCCCCAAATGTAAAGAAGCATGTAAAAAAAAATAATCTTTTTTTTTATTTTACAGCAACTTGCTTATTTCATTTTTTGCAGTTTTAATTCCACAAATAATGTTTTGGTAAAAGTTATTTTGTTTACAATATCATTGATTTTGGTTATTAATTTATTACCAGAAGACATTAAAAAAGCGCTTAGTATTGAAAAATAGAAGTAATAATTTTGAGAGTTTTTCGATTTTTTAAAATTAAAATTAAAAATGAGTTTAAATATTATTTGCAATAAATTTGGTTATTATCGATTACATACATATTTTTACAGTTGAAATACATTATTTGAGAAATCTGTTATGTCATTTCATTAAAATGTTACATCATTTTAAAAAAATATTAATCTGTAATAACTTAAATTTTATCTTATGAAAGCAAAATTTTTTTCAGTCGTATTATTTTTATGTTATTCAATTTTTGGTTATTCTCAGTTGAATGATTTCTCAATTCAAACCTCAGTTAGTAATGAAATATGTTCTAATGATGGTGCAATTTCAACGACAATACAAAATGGTACTATAGGTGCGTCTACAGTATACAAAATTTATAAGTTGCCAAATGTTGTTATTCCGGTTTCTGGTTTAGCCAACGCGACTTCATTGTCTGCCGGGGACTACAAAGTTGTTGTTACTCAAACCTTGGGTAATGATACGCTTTCAAAAGAAGCATTTGTTACGATTTTAAATCAAACAGTAGATTTGACTTTCAGTTTATCCAAAAATGATAGTTCAAGTTGCAATTTAACTGGCTCTATAGTTGTTAATGTTTTAACGGGAACGGCAGCAACCTATCTTTTATATCAAAACAACCAGTTGTTAGTTACGCAAACTACGAATGAGTTCACAAATCTCTCCGCCGGAAGCTACAAAATTAGAGTGATAGACGTTTGTGGCAATGGCGTTCCTCAAGTATATAATTTGATTTTAACGCCTTCTGTATTAAGTATTTCTAGTTCTTCAAGTCCTATAATTGCTTCATCATGCAACAACATCACCGTTGCAAATGCAATTACGCCATCGGCTGGTACAAATTTGGCTTATCCGCTTACGGTTGTTTATACTATTCATCCGCCAAATAATGCACCAAATATTATTTCAAGTCAAGTATTCACAACGGGACCTTCAGATTTATTGAATTTATCTAAAGATTTTCCTGTAGGTAATGAAAGTTATACTTTTGACTTGAGTGTATCCGATAATTGTAATCGAAACACTATTAGTTTGGGTAATATTATTGATCCAAATCCAAAAGTTGCAATTTCTGATAAAGTTTCAAAATGTGGAAAATTTTTGACTGTTGCTGTTTCTAATTTCTCGCCAAATTATACTGTATCATTTTTAGTAGCGCCATCAAATTTTGTTGCAACAACTTTAAATTCAGTTTATCCAGGACCATTTGCAAGTGCATCAAATGATTATGGAGACCTTAATAATAGCGTTCCATTTGGCTTTTACCAAGTTCAAATTATCGATGCTTGCGGAAGAATAGCAGTTTCTAATTTATTAGAAATACAAGACATTCAGGTTACTCCTACTAAGAACGGCAGAAATAAAGGATGTAACGCGTTGATTGGTAGCCTTTATATTGCTTTACCAAACAATAGGAAGATTGTTTCCGCACAAATTATTACAACTGCTCCTGCAGCTTTTTTAGCTGCAAATACTTTGCCTTATAATTTAACAAGTGCTATTAATACCAATGGTGTACTTTTCGTTGCTGATCTTCCTTTAGGCTTATACCATATCAAGTTTATTGATGAATGTGGCGTTGTTTATGAAGTTGACATCACTATTCCTCCTAGTGTTATAAAACCTTTCGTCGCGGCAACATTGCCCAATTGTGATTCAGGAAGTGGGTCAATTAAAATAACCAGTGGAAATGGAAAATTGACAAGTGTAATTGTCACTAATGCGCCGCCCGCTTTCCTAATTCAGCACCCTGTCCCCTTCAATATTACAGCTTTTATTGGCACTGGTATTTTATCGGTAAATAATCTACCTGAAGGAGATTATGTTTTTATTTGTAAGGATATCTGCGGCAATGAAGCTACAATTAATTCAACAGTTGAAGGATATAACAGAGCACAGAGTGGTGAAGGATTTGTGGTAACCAGAAACTGCGGGTCTTTTGATATTAAAGTCACAGACAGTAGTAATGGTATTTCATCTCAGTCCTATTGGCTACAGTTTCAAAATCCCGCAACTTTAGCCTGGCAACATCCCAATTCAGGTGTTGTGTATGATGGAACTGCGATTCCGACAACATTAAATTCAATCGCGTTGACAAATAATGTAGCTTTATATAATTTAACTAAAACAGGAAATTTTAGAATTATAAAAGTATTTCAATCTTATCAGGACGGCAATATGGGAGGTGGGATGAAGAACTGTCAAGAGACTTTGGGTGAATTTCAATTTACAAATGGCTTAAGAATTAAAGGGGTTTATTCATTAGATTGTCCAGGCGCAGGTGCTTTGTCAGCTGTTGTTCTTGATGCAGAAGGTGTTGCGCCTTATAATTTTACTATTTATAAGAAAGATGATTTGCCATATTCATTTGACAATGGTACCAACAACACATTTTTAAACCTTCAACCAGGGAAATATGATTTCTTAATCGAAGATTTTTGCACAGCGACAAAAACCTCTACCTATACAGTTGGTACTTTACCTAAATTGACAGAGGCATTTCAAGCAAGTCCACCACCTATTTGCAGAGACGATAACAGCCAAGCTGAATTTTTTGATCTTACAACGCAGGAACCAACTATTTTAGGTGCGCAAGATCCTAATTATTATAAAGTTACCTACTATTTATCGCAAGAGGATGCAGATAACGATATCCATCAAATTAATAATCCAAATAATTTTTTGACATTGCAAAATCCACAAATTATTTTTGCAAGAGTCAATCACAGAATCGTGTTGTCATGCTATGCAACAACATCATTTAAAATTCACATAGGTAAAATACCTACATTAAATCCTTCCTTACCAGTTTTTATTTGTGATGGCGTTCCAATGAAAATTTATGCGGATGTTTACAATTTTTATGATAGTTATGAGTGGTCAACGGGTGAAAAAACATTTGGAATAGATGTAAAAGACGCTGGCATTTATACTGTTATTGCAAAAAACACCTATGGTCTTTTTAGCTGTGAAAGTTTAGCAAAATCAATTACAGTTAACAAATCTAGTAAGCCAACTTTTGAAAAATTCGAAACAATAGATTGGACGGTTGAAGACAATTCAATTACTGTTTTTGTAGGAGGTTCAGGCAGTTGGCTCTATTCCTTAGATGGAATAAATTATCAAACAGATAATGTGTTTAATGGTTTGAAACCAGATTTGTACAAAGTTTATATCAAAGATGATAATGGATGTGGTGAGATTGATAAAGATGTTGTTTTGTTAAATTATGTCAAATTTTTCACTCCAAATGGTGATGGAATTAACGATAAATGGCAAGTCAAATTTTCAAAACAAGAACCAGATTTAAATGTTGAGATTTTCGATCGATATGGAAAATTGATTGCGGTTTTGGATGCAAATAATGATGGCTGGGATGGCACTTACAATGGAACGCCGCTTGTTTCAAATGATTATTGGTTTGTAGTAAACAGACAAGATGGAAAAGTTTATAAAGGACATTTTTCACTGAAAAGATAGCAGAATAATCCTAGAAATCGAAAATTTGCTAGATCTGATATGGTGGATAAACAAAGTTAAAATTCAGAAAGTAAAATAAAAACTTCTGATTTAGAGATTAATTAAAAAACAAATTAGTTGATATATTACAAAGGACTCCAACAAGTAAATATGCAAGTTGTTAAAATTGTAGATACGCTTTAAATAAAAAATTGTCAGATAGCTCCCAAATTGGCTAACCTTATTTTTGAGAACGATTTTTAATTGTCTTTAATTGAATTTTGTATCTCAAGCTTTTTAAAACATGTTTTTTGTTGGCAAAATTATCGACATTTGCAAAATGAATTGGAAATCTTATATCAAGAGTTATCAATCTTATCTCAAAATTGAAAGAGGATTGTCTAATAACACTATTGAAAACTATACTTTTGATATCGAAAGACTCTGCGAATTTTTAAAATATAACCAACTAGAAGTTAGTCCTATTGCTATTTCTGAAGAAACCTTACAACAATTTATTTATGCGGTTTCCAAAGAACTAAATGCAAGGTCTCAGTCTAGAATAATTTCAGGATTAAAAAGTTTTTTTAATTATTTGATTTTTGAAGATTACCGTAATGATAATCCATTAACATTGATTGAGTCGCCAAAAATTGGTAGGAAACTTCCAGATTTTTTGTCAGTGGAAGATATTGATAACCTTATTGCGGCAATCAGTTTAGAAACCACCGAAGGCGAACGCAATCGAGCTATGCTGGAAACGCTTTATGCATGTGGGCTTAGGGTGTCTGAGTTAGTTACATTGAAAATCTCAGATTTATATTTTGATGAAGGATTTATAAAGGTAACTGGAAAAGGAAATAAAGAAAGGTTTGTACCTATTGAAAAACACACTATAAAGTTGATCAATTTATACAAAAACCATAACAGAAATTTTTTATCAATTCAAAAAGGACATGAAGATACTTTGTTTTTAAATCGACGTGGAAGAATGTTAACGCGGGCTATGATTTTTACAATAATAAAAGATCTGGCCTTGAAAATTAATTTAAATAAAACCATAAGTCCTCACACTTTCCGACATTCTTTCGCTTCACATTTATTAGAAAATGGCGCCGATTTGCGGGCAATTCAAACAATGTTAGGTCATGAATCTATTACTACAACCGAAATATACCTTCATTTAGATAGGTCGAAACTGTCAGAAATCATCAATAATTTCCATCCAAGAAAGTAGTTTTTTTTAATATTTTATGTATTTTTGTTAAAAATCCTTCAACAGTATGAATTTTCTTAAACCTTTGGTAAAATAGTTTTTTAATGAAATTAGATAAGGAACTTAATTTATTAAATCAGGAAGAGAAAATAGAGTTCTACAGCAAGCTTTTATCTCAAATTCCAGATTTAATCTTTCAAATGACAATTTCATCTAACGGAAAAATTAATTTTCCGTACTTGAGTGATTCTGTTATTGAACATTTTGAATTGAACGAGGAGGAAATCGAACAAGAAGCGCTAAGCATAATTGCAGATAAAATTTTACCAGAAGACTATTTGAATTTAATGCTTTCTCTCGAGTCTTCGATGGAGCATCTTCATAATTGGCAACATGAATTTAGATGTGAATTGCCGATTAAAGGAATACGATATTTTCATGTGCGAGCTACTGTAGAGAAAGGTCAAGATAACAGTTTTGTATTATATGGAAGAGTAAATGACAATACTGAAAACAGAATTCAAGCATTAAAACTGAAAATCTCTGAAGAACGTTATCAATTTGCGTTGCAGGCTTCATCGGAGGGGATTTGGGATCTAGATGTTAAAACAAAACGAGTATTTTTTTCTTCACAATCAATGAAAATCTTGAATTTCGAAGAAAAAGATACTATTTCGTCTATTGATAAATGGGACGATCGGATTCATCCAGAAGACATTTTGAAATACAAAAAAGATATACAACTTCATTTAGACAATAAAACGCCTTACTATAAAAATTTGCAACGTGTTCGCACGAAGAAGAATGATTATAAATGGGTTTTGAGCCGTGGTAAAATTATTGAACGAGACGACGACGATAATCCTTTACGTGTTATTGGCACACACACTGATATTTCTATTCAAATTGAAAAAGAGCAAGATCTTAATCGAACCCTTGAAATTCTGAGTGAACAAAATAAGCGTTTACTTAATTTTGCTCATATTGTTTCCCATAATTTGCGTTCGCATGCAGGAAATTTTAAAATGCTTTTAGATATAATTGAAACAGAAGATAATCCAGAAATAATTCAAGAAACATTAACTTATATCAGAACGAATTCTGATGATTTGAATGAAACAATTGATAATTTGAAAGAATTGGTTGATCTTCAATCAGATTTAAAGCCTATGAAAGAGCATTTGAATTTGTTTCAATACCTTCAAAAAATGATTGTTTTATTGAGTGAAGAATTTGTCAGACATAACGTCGAATACAGTATTAATATTCCAGAACATGTTACTGTTTATTATAATCCAGCCTATTTAGAAAGTGTTTTGTTGAATTTTTCTACCAATGCGGTGAAGTATTCACATCCAAAAAAAACGCCTAAAATTCATTATGATTTTAGTTATGAAGATGGAATAAAAACACTTTCAATATCGGATAATGGTTTAGGAATTGATTTAAAAAAACATGGCGAATTGATTTTTGGTATGTATAAAACTTTTCATAAGCATCCAAATTCAAGAGGTATTGGGCTTTTTATGTCAAAAAACCAAATTGAAGCTATGGGCGGAAAAGTTACAGTTGAAAGTGAAGTAGGAGAAGGAACATCCTTTAAAATATATTTTAATGAGTAAGTACGAAAATGTTTTTGTAGTTGACGATGATAAAATTTATCGTTTTATTTTAAATAATTTATTTAGAAAAAATAACATTCCAGTTAGAGTTAATTTTTTCGAGAATGGTTTTGAGGCCATACAAAATCTAAAAATCAGTATTCAAAATAACTTCGCTCCAGATTTAATTCTGCTTGATTTAAATATGCCGGTGATGGATGGATGGCAATTTTTAGATGAATTTAAAATACTCAAAGCGGCATTTAATTTAAGCACAGAAATTCATTTGGTTACTTCTTCAAATGATATATTAGATTTAAAAAGGGCAAAAGTGTACGAAAACGAAATCACGAAATACTATCTTAAACCAATAAGTAAAGAAGACATATACAAGATTTTTGGGCAATAATTTTAAATAAAAAAAGCGCAATTAAGCGCTTTTAACTATTTTAAAATAATTTTATTTGGCGATGTTTACTGCCCTAGTTTCTCTAATTACGGTTACTTTAACTTGTCCTGGATAAGTCATCTCAGTTTGAATTTTTTGTGAAATATCAAAAGATAATGCGGCTGCCTTATCATCGGAAACTTTTTCGCTTTCAACAATTACACGCAATTCTCTTCCGGCTTGAATGGCATAAGCATTTTTAACTCCCCCAAATCCAAAGGCAACTTCTTCTAAATCTTTAAGACGTTGTATGTAAGAATCCAAAACTTGACGACGCGCACCAGGTCTTGCTCCAGAAATAGCATCACAAACTTGAATAATCGGCGACAATAAAGATTTCATTTCAATTTCGTCATGGTGAGCTCCAATAGCATTGCAAACTTCTTCTTTTTCACCATACTTCTCTGCCCATTGCATACCTAAAAGTGCGTGTGGCAAATCGCTTTCAGCATCTGGTACTTTTCCGATATCGTGCAAAAGTCCAGCTCTTTTTGCTAATTTAACGTTCAAGCCAAGTTCAGCAGCCATAATTCCACAAAGTTTAGAAACTTCTCGAGAGTGTTGTAGCAAGTTTTGTCCATAAGAAGATCGGTATTTCATTCGTCCAACAACCTTTATTAATTCTGGATGCAATCCATGAATTCCTAAATCTATAACCGTTCTTTTTCCAACTTCTGCAATTTCATCGTCGATTTGCTTGGTTGTTTTAGCAACAACTTCTTCAATCCTAGCTGGATGAATTCTTCCATCGGTAACTAATTTGTGCAATGCCAAACGTGCAATTTCTCTACGAACTGGATCGAAACAAGACAAAATGATTGCTTCAGGTGTGTCGTCAACGATAATTTCTACACCGGTTGCTGCTTCTAAAGCCCTGATATTTCTACCTTCTCGACCAATAATTCTACCTTTTACATCATCGGATTCTATATTAAAAACAGAAACACAATTTTCTACGGCCTCTTCTGTACCAACTCTTTGTATCGTGTTAATGATGATTTTTTTGGCTTCTTGTTGTGCAGTCAATTTAGCTTCTTCAACTGTTTCTTGAATAAAAGCCATTGCCTTGCTTTTCGCTTCGCTTTTCAATCCTTCAACCAATTGATGTTTTGCTTCTTCGACCGAAAGTCCAGAAATCACTTCTAATTGCTCTAATTGACCTTTAAACATTCTGTCAACTTCTTGCTGTTTTTTATCAACATCAAGTTGTTTTTTTTCTACTATTTCAATTTTAGAATCATACTCTTTCGCTTTTGCTTCAAAATCATCATTGATTTTTTTTGCTTTAGACAATTCGTTTGAAATCGCAGATTCTTTATCTCTAATTCTTTTTTCAACCTCAGCCATTTTTTTATCACGACCCAAAATTACTTGTTCGTGTTCAGCTTTTAGTTCAATAAATTTCTCTTTTGCCTGAAGAATTTTATCTTTTTTGATATTTTCAGATTCTAAATTTGCATCTTTTAAAATTGATGCGGCTTCTTTTTTCGCATTCGTAATAAGGCTGGAAACGTTGCTTTTTTCCATCATTTTTGCAACTACAAATCCGCCTGCAACCCCTATGATTGATGCGAAAACTATAAGTAAATTAGTGTCCATTTTTGTTTGTGTTTGTATATAAAAAAAACCTACATTAGAGGTATTGTGTAAACTCGGAAATACAAGTTTTGAGCTAACTCGTTGT
>Ga0209551_1000318_pt1 | contig 17924 bp, 12 predicted proteins | sample LauGreSuBDMM15SD_2_FD_187568 | JGI IMG/M metagenome (GOLD analysis project Ga0209551, IMG submission 187568) | Freshwater lake microbial communities from Lake Michigan, USA - Su13.BD.MM15.SD (SPAdes) (version 3) | ecosystem: Environmental > Aquatic > Freshwater > Lake | place: Lake Michigan, USA... | reverse complement strand
ACTAAATCCCATAGATATTGAAGCTTGGTTAGATTACTCTTCTATATTATTTGAGCAAAAGAAACTTGCCCAAGCAATTGAAACCATTTCGGAAGGTATTAAAACTAACCCAGATGCAGCCGAACTGTACTACCGCATGGTGGCCTACCTCTTTGCCGATGGACAATATGCAGAAGCGTTAGCTTTCCTAGAAATTGCACTCAATACCGATCCGGAAAAACATCATATCCTATTCGAATACCTCCCCCAATTACAAGAAAACAAGGTAATTATCGATGTCATTAATCGGTATACCAGATAAACACTCACAACACTTTAATAGTTAGATTTTTTTGGACATTTGCAGCATGAATTATACCTTGAATAATATCCCCGAACGCACACAAAAACCAAGAAATAGTGGCATAACCATGGTTATGGATAAGGGCTTAAGTATCCGTGAAATTGAAGACTTTTTAGAAGTTTCCGGAACACATACCGATATTGTAAAACTGGGCTGGGCTACTTCTTATGTAACACCCAACTTAGACAAAAAACTGCAGGTATACAAAGATGCAGGTATTCCAACCTATTTTGGAGGTACATTGTTCGAGGCCTTTGCCATTCGCAATCAATTTGACGATTACCGCCGAGTACTAGACAAATACGATATGCAATATGCCGAAGTATCGGACGGTTCTATGGATATAGAACACGACGAAAAATGTGAATACATTCGTAAACTAAGTGAACAAGTAACCGTAATTTCTGAAGTAGGATCTAAAGATGCTGCTAAAATATTTGCCCCATACAAATGGATTGCCCTCATGAAAGCCGAAATTGAAGCCGGTTCTTGGAAAGTAATTGCCGAAGCTCGTGAAGGTGGAAACGTAGGTATATATCGCGATTCTGGAGAAGTAAGAGAGGGCTTAGTAGATGAAATTTTAACCCAAATACCCGCTGAAACCATTATTTGGGAAGCCCCTATTAAAGCCCAACAAGTATGGTTTATAAAACTAATTGGTACCAATGTAAACCTAGGTAACATCGCCCCGGCAGAGGTTATTCCATTAGAAACCATCCGACTTGGTTTAAGAGGTGATACCTTTAGCCACTTTTTAGATCAAGTAAAGTAATTTCTGCATTCATAACATGAAAAAATACGGCATCATCGGATACCCATTGGCACACTCCTTTTCAGTTGGCTATTTTACAGACAAGTTTAAAAAAGAGAGCTTATCAGATCATGAATACGTGGCTTTCCCCATCGAATCCATTAGCGATTTCCCGGAAATTATAAAGAGTAATCCCGATTTATGTGGATTGAATGTTACCCACCCGCATAAAATTGGGATTATTTATTATATGGATAGTTTGGATGAAGCCGCTAAAGAAATTGATGCCGTAAATTGCGTTAAAATAGCCAATAGCCACCCGGTTGAGGATTTTTTTAGCGGAGAACTATCCTCCACACAAATTCGTTTAATAGGCTACAACACCGATGCCTATGGTTTTGAGCACTCCCTAAAACCCCTACTACATAAGCGGCATCAAAAAGCCTTAATTTTAGGAAGTGGTGGGGCATCTAGAGCGGTAGCCTACGTACTTAAAAAACTGCATATAGAATACCAAATAGTGTGCAGAAGAGCCCGTAGTAAACAATTGGGCTATGCTGATGTTACCGCCAATTTACTAAAAGAACACCTGCTCATTATCAATACCACACCCTTGGGCACGTCCCCAAACATAAACGAATGCCCCGATATTCCGTACGAACACCTTACAGATAAACACCTGGTGTACGATTTAGTATACAACCCCGCAGAAACCGAATTTTTAAAAAGAGCCAAACAAAAAGGTGCCGCCATTAAAAATGGCCTAGAAATGCTACACATACAAGCAGAAAAAGCTTGGGAAATTTGGAACAGCTAAGCCATGAATTTTCCCAAAGTACTCCTAGCTATATTGGGTATGGGTTTGATTTTTAGTGCTTGCGGGAGTAATTATACTCCTAAGCCACGAGGTTACTTTAGAATAGATTTTCCAGAAAAAAAATACCAGAGCTATCGGACCAATGCTCCTTACGGCTTTGACTATCCGGTATATGCCCAGGTGCAGGCTGATACCCGAGCAGATGCCAAACCCTATTGGATTGATGTCGCATTTCCGCAATTTAACGGTCGACTACACTTGAGTTACTTGCCCATAAACTCTCCGAAAATGCTCAACCAACTGAGTGAAGATGCCCGTACCTTTGCTTTTAAACATACCGTAAAAGCCACCGCCATTGATGAGGGCATTATTTATTACCCCGAAAAAAAGGTATACGGCATTTATTATACCATAGTAGGTAATACCGCATCGGCAGTACAATTTTACCTTACCGATAGCAGCAAAAATTACCTAAGAGGTGCCCTGTATTTTAACGAACAACCCCGAATAGATTCTATAAAACCTGTGCTCAACTTTATAAAAAAAGATATTGATGTATTCATCAAAACCTTTAAATGGAAAAATTGAGCTTTAAAATACCATCTTAGTCTCCCGCAATTTTAGTGGATGGTTTTAAGGTGCGCTCAAATAAGTTAAAAATTCGTTTATACTCATCGGTCCAGCTGGCTGGTTCGGTAAAGCCGTGGTCTTCTACCGGAAACACAGCCAACTCCCACTTGTTTTTACCCAACTCTATTAAGCGCTGGCTGAAGCGAACAATATCCTGAAACTGTACGTTTTCATCAACCATGCCGTGGCACATCAATAAATTTCCTTTTAATCCATCGGCAAAATAAATAGGCGAACTTAGTTTATAGGCTTTTTCATCTAAAGCAGGTTCGTTTAAAATGTTGGATGTGTAACCATGGTTGTAATGCGCCCAATCGGTTACCGAACGCAAGGCTGCACCCGAGCTAAACACTTCCGGGTCGGTTAGTAAACCCATTAGGGTAATAAAACCACCATAAGAACCACCATACAAACCCACGTGTTTCGGATTTACTCCATATTTCTCTACCAAGAGTTTAACGCCATCCACTTGGTCGCTTAAATCTTTGCCCCCCATATGGCGGTAAATACCCGTACGGTGATTGCGGCCATAGCCCGAACTAGCCGTATAATCAATATCCAAAACGGTATAACCAGCATCCGTCAATAAATTATTAAACATGAATTCTCTGAAATATTGGCTCCACCAATAATGCACGTTCTGCAAATAACCGGCACCATGAACAAACACAACAGCTGGTTTATCAGGGTGTGGTTTAGCAGGCACATACAGCCTAGCATATACATCGGCACCATACCTGTTTTTAAAGCTAATCAGGTCCGGCTCTCTCCACGCATAGCTCTTAAACTCGGCCGAGGTAGATTGTGTTATTTGTTTGGCTTTGGCGCCTGGCTTATTTTCTTGGAGATATAATTCCCATGGTTTATTGCTGTACGAATAGCGAATGGCCAACCACTTTTCGTCGGGCGAAAGGCTTACTTCGTTACCACCCTTCATGCTGGTGAGTGGGGTAATTTCCCCTCCGCTAGTCGGTATACGGTAAAAATGCGTAATACCCGGATGTTGTTTATTTGCGGTAAAGTAAAAGGTTTTTTTATCGGTAGATAAACGCAGGCTTTGCACCTCCCAAGAACCCGAAGTAAGCTGTTTTTTAGCCCCACCGCTTATATTTTGCGTGTAAATATGGGAGTAACCGCTAGCTTCACTTTGATAATAAATAGTTTCGTTATCAATCCACCCCATGTTGGCACCACCAAAGCTGCCGCCAATACCTGGGCCACCAATCCAAGCCTCATCACGCTGACGATCCAATAAACTTAACTGGCCAGTGCTGGGATCTAACTTCATCACCCAGCGGTCTTTATTATCTAATGCATAAACCAATACCACGGCTTGTGTAGCGGCATCGTTCCAATACGGACCCACAATACTCACCTTGCGGTCTTCATTCTTTTTAGTGCGCTCTTCTAATTGTTTAGGGTAATCTTTCACATAATCGGGTAAATCTTTTATGCCCGGTATGTCTTTGGTAGCAATAGCATAAATGGTGTCACGGGTACGATCGTACACATAACTTTGATACGTAGCCAATTGATTGCCCACTTTGGTACGCCCTGGAATATCTTCTACGTAGCCGGATGCCGTAATGTAATTGGGCACAATGGTATTTTGATTTCCTTCTGGATTTTTACTGATTTTGAACACCAAATAACGAAAATCGGGGCTTGCCTTCATGCTGGTCAAGGAACTCTTATCGTCTAAACTAAATTCTTTTGGGCGGTTAGGTTCCTTTGCCTTACGCTCGGCCTCTGCGATTTTCTGCTGCTCGGCTTCTTGGCGCACAAAATCGAAGGTTTGCAATTGATCGTTTTTTAACCACTGATCTTGTTTGCTTAAACTAGGCTCTCCACGCTTTTTAGCTCTAGAAAAATTGCTTAGTTGCGTTAAAGTTCCATCTACTAAAGAAATGCTAAACAGGTTTTCTCCTTTTTGGAAAATAACGGTGCGCTCATCCCCCGAGAAAGAAGCATTACTTTCTCTTTCAACAGTATTGCTTAGCGCTTTTTCTTTGCCGGTGGCAATAGTTAAAAGAAATAAATCGCCATTGCGCTCAAAAAGAGCTTGGGTGTTTTTCTTGTTGAAAACCACGTTGCGTCTATTCAAGCTTTGCTCTTCGGCATCGCTAACTACTTGCGGTTTTGTACCAGTTAAACCAATGCTAAACAAAGGATCAGTAGTTTTTTTATCCGGATTCCAATTAAAATATACTTTGTTACTACTTAAGCTCCAAGCCACATTGCTGGGCGCTACGCCTATCCATTGCGGATTGCGCATAATTTTTTCGACACTTAAGGGAGCTAAATTTTGTGCAAATAGCTTTACAGAAGCTAAAAACAAAAGGGTTATACCAAGTCTTTTCATCAAATTTTAAAATTGAATAAGCAAGATAATAAGTAAAAAGCAGAATGCCTACACCTATCTTCAGCCCCTAGCTATGAGTACATCACGAGCAAAACCGTATCTTTGCTAGCTATGCAAGCTACCAACATAAGAGTACGATTTGCGCCCAGCCCTACCGGTGGATTGCACCTAGGCGGCGTAAGAACCGTGTTATTTAATTATTTATTTGCAAAAAAACACAAGGGCACCTTTGTGTTACGCATCGAAGATACCGACCAAACCCGCTTTGTAGAGGGGGCCGAACAATACATTTTAGATTGTTTAAACTGGTGCGGTTTACTGCCCGATGAAGGTCCGCACGTGGGTGGGCCCTATGCGCCATACCGCCAAAGCGAACGCAAAGCAAATTACCGCAGCTATGCCGAACAATTGGTAGCGCAAGGCCATGCTTATTATGCCTTTGATACCCCCGAAGAATTAGATAAATGGAGAAAAGACGTCCCTAATTTTCAATACGGACAAGCTTATAGAGCGCAGTTACGCAATTCTACCAACCTAGCGGCAGAAGAAGTAGCACAACTTTTAGCCAGCAGCGTACCACATGTCATACGCATTAAAATGCCAGCCAACGAAACGGTACATTTTACCGATATGATTCGCGGTGAAGTAAGTTTCGATACCAATTTAGTAGACGATAAAGTATTGCTAAAAGCCGATGGCATGCCCACCTATCATTTAGCCGTGGTGGTAGACGATTACTTAATGAAAATTAGCCATGCCTTTAGAGGCGAAGAGTGGTTGCCATCGGCACCAGTACACTTATTAGTATGGGAGTATTTGGGATGGAAGGCAGACATGCCACAATGGGCACATTTACCCCTCATATTAAAACCAGATGGCAACGGAAAATTAAGCAAACGTGATGGGGATAGACTCGGATTTCCGGTATTTGCCATGAATTGGAAAGACCCCAACTCGGGGGAATTAACTGCCGGATTTAGAGAGTTGGGCTTTTTACCCGAAGCATTTATAAACCTATTAGCCATGTTGGGCTGGAATGATGGCACCGACCAAGAAGTATTTAGCTTAGCCGAATTGATTGAAAAATTTGACTTGAGCAGGGTAAGCCATGCAGGCGCTAAATTCGATTTTGAGAAAGCAAAATGGTACAATGCCGAGTGGATAAAACGCTTAGACGAAACTCAGTTAGCCGAAGAGGTGCTTCACTTTTTGGCGAAACCTGAAATTGCGAACGATGCCTATTTTAAGCGCATACTCGAATTGGTAAAAGAACGCCTCGTGCTCTTAAGCGATTTTTGGCCACAAGCCTCCTTCTTTTTTACAGAGCCAACAAGCATAGATGTAGATTCGGTGAAACCAAAGTGGAGTGCCGAAAAAGGAGCCTTTTTTACTAACTTGATTCATCAATTTAGCCAATCAAACTCTTGGGATAGTGTCGCACTAGAAGAGCTGTTTAAAACCCAAGCCGAACAAGCCGGATTAAAAGTTGGCGAACTCATGCTTCCTTTCCGCATCATGTTGGTAGGCGGTAAATTTGGACCTGCTGTATTTGATATTGCCGCAACAATTGGTAAGGAGAAAACCTTACAAAGAATACAACATGCTTTACCGCTATTCGCAAACTAAAGCCTATGCGCAAAATTGTCGGAATCGGTTTATTACTTCTCTTAGCCTCTTGTGCTAGCAACCCCTATAAAGGGAGTGAGAAAATTTATAGCAAGCAAATCAGAAGCTTTAGCAAAGATTTGAAAAAAAAGGAAACAAATGCTTTTGTAGATTCTGCAGGAATTATGGTACCCTCTAAATGGATATCAACCGTAAACTTTAACCTGCGTAAGCCCAATTATGTAATCATTCACCATACGGCCCAAAAAAGTACAAAGGAAACCCTTCAAACGTTTACCCAAGCCAAAACACAAGTAAGTGCCCACTACCTTATTGGTGCAGATGGCACCGTAATGCAACTACTAAACGATTATTTACGAGCTTGGCATGGCGGCATTGCCAAGTGGGGAAGCATTTCGGACATCAATTCGGTGGCTATTGGTATTGAATTAGATAATGATGGCTTTAGCCCTTTTAGTGATACACAAATTAATGCGCTGATAGCCGTATTGCAAAAACTAAAAACAAGCTATACTATCCCAAGATCTAATTTTATTGGACATTCTGATATTGCTCCTAGCCGAAAGGTAGACCCTAGTTTCTATTTTCCATGGAATAAATTAGCTGAAAAGGGATTTGGTTACATGCCAGAACCTTTACTTACCGAGCCCGTTCCCACGAACTTTGATCCGTTACTAGCCCTTCGGGTAATTGGATACGATACTAGAGATGGTGCAGCAGCTGTAGCTGCTTTCAAACGGCATTTTTTAGGGAAAAATGATGGAAGCGATTTAAGTGAAGAAGATTTACGGGCGCTTTACAACGTATACTGCAAGTATTAATTTTCGGTTGGAATGAATGAAATAAGCGCTAAAAAGTTCCTATAAAAGGCTAGCGTTGTGTAGAAACAGTAGCTCTTAATACCTCTTTAGAATTGGTACCAACCATGATATCGTATTCACCTGATTCTACCACGAATGCTCCTTTTTCGGTATAAAAGCCCAATTCAGCGGCAGTTAAAGTAAAAGCTACCTGAGTACTTTCGCCTGGTTTTAGGTTAATTTTCTTAAATCCTTTTAGTTCCTGAACGGGGCGCACCAAACTAGCTACTTTATCCCTAATATACAGTTGAACAACTTCTTCTCCAGCGTATTTGCCCGAATTGGTCACTTGTACACTTGCTAGAATAGTTCCATCTGCAGCCACGGTAGTTTGCAAATTACTATACGCAAATTGGGTATAGCTTAACCCATAACCAAAGGGATACAAGGCATCGTTAGATTCATCGGTATAATGCGACCAAAATACTTCTGATTTAGGCCCCGGACGGCCCGTAGAAAAGTGATTATAGTACAAAGGCATTTGACCTACACTTCTAGGAAAACTCATGGTTAATTTTCCGCTCGGATTGTAGTCGCCAAACAATACCTGTGTAAGTGCGGTACCGGTGGTGGTGCCTAATTGCCAAGCTTCTACAATAGCCGGAATACGGGTATTGGCCCAAGTTAATACCAAGGGACGACCACTCATAACTACCAATACGATGTTTTTATTTACTCGATACACCGCTTCTAAAAGCTGCTGTTGTACCCCAGGTAAATCTAAATTGCTGCGGCTACGACCTTCGCCAGATTGCATGCCGTGTTCGCCTAAAACCATAATAACTACTTCGCTATTTTTAGCTAAAGCCACTGCCTCGGCAAAGCCTGTAGTATCGCTGGTGTTAATTTGTAATTCTACCGGAAAAGAAGCTTCGTTGGTAATTACATCTGCTCCTTTTGCATAGTTAAATGAAATGCCAGCTGCGGTTAAGCCTTCGGTTACAGAAGTAGCCGAGTTATCATCAGAACCCATACGCCAATTACCCAATGGGCTGTTTTTATCGGCGGCTAATGCTCCTATAACTGCTATATTTTTTTGTGACTTCGCTAAGGGAAGTATATTTTGACTGTTTTTTAATAATACGATTGATTTTTTAGCCATGTCTAGCGCTGTGGCTAAATGAGCAGGGCTATACAGTTCTGTTTTCTCCCGTTTTGCATCGCAATATTTATAGGGATTATCAAATAAACCCAATTCGAATTTAATGCGTAAAATTCTGCTTACAGCATCATCAATTACGTTAATAGCTACCTTGCCTTCTTCTACCAATGTTTTAAGGTGGGCAACATAGGCATACGATTCCATATCCATATCGCTGCCGGCATTGGCAGAAAGTTCGGTAACTTGTTTTAAATCTTTGGCAAAACCATGGTCAATCATTTCTAAGCCCGAGCCCCAATCGGAAACCACAAAACCTTTAAAACCCCAAGAATTTTTAAGAATGTCTCTTTGTAAAAATCTATTGGCGGTGGCAGGAACGCCATTAATAACATTAAACGAATTCATAAACGTGGCTACGCCAGCATCGGAGGCAGCTTTAAATGGAGGAAAAATAGTATTGTAAAGGGTATAGGTACCTACATCAACCGTATTGTAATCTTTACCCGATTCGGCAAAACCATAGCCAGCAAAATGCTTGGCACAGGCCGCAATAGACGTTTTATCAGCTAAAGATTTTCCCTGAAAACCTTTTACACGTGCTTGTGCAATAAGCGCCCCTAAATACGGGTCTTCTCCGGCACCTTCCATTACCCTACCCCAACGAGCATCACGGCTAATATCTACCATGGGCGCAAAAGTCCAATTTACGCCAACAGCACTAGCTTCTTCGGCGGCCATACGGGCCGATTGTTCCATAGCTTGCAAATCCCAACTAGCCGATTCGGCTAAAGGAATAGGAGAAAGTGTTTTATAACCATGTACCACATCGGAACCAAAAAGCAAGGGAATACCTAAACGAGTTTGCTTTACAGCTATTTCTTGCAGTTTACGCACTTCGGCTACACCGCGAACATTGAGCACTGCCCCAACCAAACCACTTTTTAAATGCTCGTATTTCAATTTGGCACTACCTTCTTTGGGTGCTGGGCCGGTAGCCTCATAAAACCCATTGTACTGATTCATTTGCCCTATTTTTTCGTCCAAAGTCATTTTGGCCAATAAGGCTTTTACTTTGAGTTCAATAGGATCGGTTGCTTGTTGCTGTTGTGCGAATACGCCATTGGTAGCAGAAAAAAAGACAACACTGAAGCAAATGAAGAATAGGTTTTTCATGAATAAGAGTATAAAAGCATGCATTTGCCCCGTTAACGGGGCAAATGCATGCAAAGAAAGCAATTGTTATTTATAAATCCGAATGTAATCAACCTCCATGGTGGAGCTTGTAAAGGCCGGATCTACAGAACCACCAAAACCACCGCCCATAGCCACATTTAAAATCAAGAAAAACTCTTGATTAAAGGGCAATGAATTGGAATTGGCAACGGTATGTATCAGTTGGTCATCTACATAAATTTTGATACTGGTGGCCGACCAATCTACACGATATACGTGAAATTCGGTGGAGGCATTGCTAATAACCCTAGTAGAACCATCGGGGTTACCGCCAAAACGACCTGGATAATGGAGTGTTCCGTGAATACGATTTGGATCGTTTCCTTTATGCTCCATAATATCAATTTCGCCACAATTGGGCCAACCCACTGCATCGATATTATTACCCAACATCCACAATGCTGGCCAGGTACCACCACCCGCAGGCAGTTTTGCCCGAATTTCGATGCGGCCATATTTTACCGAAAATTTTCCTTTAGATAGCAATCGGGTTGAAGTAAAGGCAAAGCCGTTAGAATTTTCGCGTTTGGCGGTAATTTTAAGCGTGCCTCCGCTAACTGACACATTGCTGCTGTTTCGGGTGTAATATTGCAATTCTTGATTGCCCCAACCGCCTTGGCCATTACCCAAATCGTAGTCCCAAGTGGCGGTACTGGGTGCGCCATTTACATCAAATTCTTCGGCCCAATATAAGCTTGGTGCGCCAGGAACTACCGTAACCGAAATAGAAATGGTTGTAGAAACCGATTGCCCATTGCTTGCTGTTGCGCTTACCACTACACTAAAGGTATTGGTACCGGCAAGTGTGTATTTGTGCGTTAGTATACCAGTTGGTTCGGTTTTAGTAACACCATCGCCAAAAACAAAGCCATAAGAAGCCGCATTGGTGGCTGTGGCGGTAAAGTTCACGTTGCCGCTACCATCGGTGCTTACCTGTGTACTCACTTGCAAATTGGCAGGGGCTGACGGCTTTACGCTATCGGCCCCTGCTTTTTTGCACCCAATCAATAACAGGTATAAGAAGATATATACACTCAGCTTTTTGGTATAGTGCATATTATTTTACTTTAAATTTCTGGTACCAGGCATTGCCATCGGCACCAATGCTACGCACAAAAATATTGGAACTAGTTATTGTTAAAATTTCGTAGGTATTGGCTCCTAATCCCCAACTTAACAATCCATGGCCTGGTACCATAAATTGTACACGGGTTGAATTTGCAGAAGTAGAAGCAGAAGTTGCATCAGAAAAAGCCAAGGTTTTAGTACCAGAACTATTGAAGCTATTGATACCACCACCTAAACCATAATAACCTGCGTAATCAGGTACAATAAACGTGTCTCCTTTATTATCTAACACAAAAGCGATAGAATTAGCTCCTGTTTTGGTAAAACTAAGTTCATCATTATACTCAGGAGCCGTTCTACCATTTGGTCCTGCAGCATACCATTCTGGATAAAAAGAACCTGCGGGACCAATGCCAAAGTGTGCAGGGGCATCTTTATCAGCTACCCAGATTTTAGATGTTCCTCCGGTTAAGCAAGTCATGATATTAGCAGGAATGTCAAATAATGTTAAGACAGTTATCTTTTTAGTTAAGGTTGATACGTTTCCCCCAGTTCCGTTGGCGGTAACCGTAATCAAATAATCAAAAGTGCCGGGTAATGCATATTTATGTACGTGGGTACCTGGAGAAAGCATTTTTACCTGCCCATCGCCAAAATCAACTTTAAAATTAATAACGTTGCTAGCTGCCAAGGTAATAGACACATTACCCGATCCATCGCCAGTAGGTTTTGCTGCAGCAACACCTTGCAATGTGGTTGTAAGGGCTAATTCTGATGGGTTTTTTAATTCCCCAAAACTGTATTCTTCTTTTTGGCAGGCGCTAAGTAATGTAACGCATCCGATTGCAAAAAGACAGAAAGATTTTACGATTGTTTTCATAATCTGTTTCGTTTATCTGTTAATTAAGAGTAATATCATCGAAATAATAAATACTGCCGGGTACATGGCCGCCGCCGCAGTTAAAATCGAAAAACACTGCCGCCACTTTAAGTGGGTTGGTTGGTGTTAGACTAGTAAAATCGAAAGTGAGTTCTTCCCAAGTATTGGCTACGGTTGTAACCGCATCTACTTCTATACCACTTCCATCGCCCAAACCGTAGTCGAATTTAAATTTCACGGTTTTACCAACTGCAGGAGACCATACTTTCATTTTTACCACTTTTTGCGTAAAGTTGAAAATTGGATACTCTAAAGGTATTGAAGTACCAGACCAGCATTCATTTCCTTTAATGAATTTCCCAACTTTAGTGCTTGTGTTTATACCACTTACATCTGGATTGTTTTCAACCGTTGCAGCCGCACCACCAAAACTATCTAAAAAGTAGTTGGTTATGGTTGATTGAAAGTTTATAGGTAAGGTTTGTCCTATTTGGCTTTGCAAACGAATATCGTCCATATAAAAAGTAAAGTTTGAGCTGCCATCGCCCATGGTTCCATTATCGAAAATAAACACGAGCGTAGTATAATTACCTGCCGGAATGTTGGTATAATCAAATACTAGGTCTTCCCAATCATTAGCTACGGTAGTAGCAACAGTTTTTTCATAGTTTAAACCGCCGCCTTCAACTTTTAACAACACAGTAGCACCCACTCGTGGCGACCATACTTTCATTCGGAAAATTTTTCCGGCGGAAAAATCGATAGGGCCAGAAAGCGCCATGGTACTACCACCCCATGGTTGGCCACCATTTTTTACCATTTTAAGTACTTTGGTGCTGGTATTAATACCTCCAGCAGCAGGATTATTTGCCACGGTTAAGGCACCACCATCAAAATTACCTATAAAAGAAGCATAATTAAGGGTAATAGATTGTAAGGTAATGGGCAATGTCACGGGATCTTCTACAACAACGCTTTTGGTAACTGTTGTGGTAGCCACACCACCACTTAATGCCATTACGGTTACGGTATAGGTACCCGGAATGGCATAAATATGGCTAGTGGTTTCGCCTTCTAACAACGATACAGGAACCTCGGTAGCACCACCATCGCCGAATTTCACCTTAAATAATGTTTCGTATTGGGCGGTTGCCGATACGTTAACTTTAAACTTATTACCAGCATCAATAGTTGCGGTAACTTGTACATTTTCTGGTGCACGGAATGATACAGTTAGTTGTTTAGTGCTTTCAGAAATTTTACCGCTAATACCGTAAGCTACTGAACGCACCGAGTATACGCCTTCTGGGTACACGTGGGTTATACTTGCACCAGGCAACACGCGAACAGCGGTTGCTGGGCCATGACCATAATAAATGTCGTAGGCCGTAGCACCCTCACCATTTGGCGTAATGGTTACCAAACCGGTATTGTCTTGGGTGATGTTAAAAAACGGGTTCAAGTTTGCAGGTGCACTGGCTGTTTCCAGAAAGGATAGGTCGTTAAACGTATCTTTTTGGCAACCTGCAAATACAAGCAGCACGAGGGCTATGCTTAGTATGTTTTTAATTGATTTCATCTCTATATATCTGTTTAATGATTAGTTATAACCGGGGTTTTGTTCTAGACCAGAAATATCAACTTCGGCTTGTGGAATAGGGAAAACCTCGTTTTTATTGGGTAACCAGCCAGTAATTTTGCTAGCTGCTTGGCCGGTTCTTACTAAATCGAAGAAACGATGACCTTCCATACCTAATTCTAAGCGACGTTCGTCCCAAATGGCTGTTTTTAAGGCGGTTCCAGTAGCACTCACATTGTGTAAATTATCGGCAAAGGCACGAGCACGTACTTGGTTTAAGTATAATTGTGCCTTAGCATCATTAGGAGCGGCGGCTCTGTTATTAGCCTCTGCAGCCATTAACAATACATCGGCATAACGAATAGCACGGTAATTATTTAAGTAGTTTAATTCTACTTGGCCCGAGGTTTGACCTACTCTTGGTAAATACTTTTGATTGTATAAACCTGTGTTTTTGTATGGAGCAACGGTATACGTAATATTCATACCTGCATTTGCAGTTTTATAGGCTTCTATATCTAAAACAGTAACCGCTTTACGGGTATCGCCGGCAGCAAATGCTGCAGCTAAATTGGCGGTTGGCAAATTGGTACTCCAACCAGAATTATAAGGGCTACTACCAGTTAGGTTACGAATACCGCAAATTTGTACAGCAAGGTTACCTTGTCCTCTACCCGGGTTAGACCAATCGTAAAAAGGACTTGCATTGGAGTATTGCACTTCAAACACCGATTCTGATCCGTTTTCTCCTGCTTCCAAAAAGATAGATTCGTAAGAAGCGGGTAAGCTAAATTTACCAATTACATTTTCTAACATAGCGGCTGCTTCGGTAAATTTATCTTGATATAAGTATACTTTACCTAACAAAGCTTGCGCAGCATATTTGGTTGCTCTGCCTTGTTGTGAATTGGTTACAGGCAAAGCAGCAATGGCAGCTGTTAAATCGATCTCAATTTGAGCATATACTTGAGCTTTGGTAGCACGTTGGAATTTGTTAGAATCGCCAACCGATAAGCGCTTGTTGGTAAATAAAGGCACGCCGCCAAACATTTTTACCAACTCAAAATAGTAATATGCTCTTAAGAAATAAACTTCTCCATATAAAGCACTTTTACCGGTAAAATCTAATTTAGCTTTGTTTTCTTCTAAATAGTTGGCACGGTTAATCCCCTCGTAACAAGATTTCCAGATTTCAGTTAAATTGGAATTATTGGGAATGAGTTGATAATCATCAATCTGTTGTAATGCAATATTATCGGTGGCGTTTTCTCCACCGCTCACTGCATTATCTGAGGCCACATCGCCAATAACAGGAATAGACCATAACCACTGTATGGGTGAATATACCCCAATGGTCATTTTTTGATAATCTTCGGCTGTTTTAAAATAATTATCGGCCGTAATTTCATAATTTTCTTGCGGATTGAAGTCAACAAATTTGGTACAACTGCCAAAGGTGCTTACTAAAAATAATCCGATGATGTATGTATACTTTTTCATGTGCATATTTTTAACTGTTAAAATTTAACATCAAGTCCGAACGACCAAGTTCTGGCTTGTGGATAGGCTCCACGATCAATTCCGGTATCGAAAATACCGCCCGAAATTTCCGGATCGTAGCCGGAGTACTTGGTAAATACAAAGGCGTTTTTAACTTGAGCGTATAGTCTTACTTTGCTTACGCCTAAACGTTTAAGCGTAGTGGTAGGTAAGGTATAGCCTAGTTGTACGTCTTTAATTTTTAGAAAGCTTCCATCTTCTACATATCTATCAGATACTCGGGTATTCTGATTGGCATCTGTAAAACTATAACGTGGATTTCTTGGATCGTTGGTAGAACCTTCACCTGTCCATCTAGCTAATACACCTCTGTATTTATTGGTCATGGCTAGGTTACGCTCGTAGGCTCTGTAAATATCGTTACCTACTGATGCATAAATAAAGGTGTTAAAATCAAAAGCCTTATAGGTAAAGTTTAAGCTCCAACCCAACGTAAAGGTTGGGAATGGATCGCCAATTTTAGTTCTATCTAAATCAGAAATCAATCCATCTCCATTGATATCGGCAAAACGAATATCGCCAGGTACCGCATTGGATTGCGTAGGTGCCCCAGCAATTTCAGCGGCATTTTGGAAAATACCCACGGTTTTAAATCCGTAGAAATATCCTGGGGTTTGGCCTTTCTCAAAACGGGTTACGCTTTGGTACGGAATACCGTATCCACCACCTGTAATTAAACCATTGTTAGTTTCGGTTACTTCGTTTTTAGCGGTAGTGAAGCTAAGGTTAGAGCTTACTTTCCAGTTTTTACCTACAGCATTGTTATAGCCAAGGTTTAAATCGAAACCGCTTGTTTTGGTGCTACCAATATTGGCGGTTGGTGCAGAGGCTGTACCTAAGTATAGCGATAAGCTTGGTGTAAACAATAAGCCACTAATTTGTTTCTCGAAATAATCTGCTGTTAAGGAGAATTTACTATTGGCAAAATTTAAATCGAAACCGGCATTCAGTTGCTGTTGTTTTTCCCATCCTAAATCTTCGTTTTTAAACGAAGCAATGGTTGCACCAATAGAGGTTGGATCGTTGCCAAAGGTATATCCGGCATTTTGGCCCGAACCGTATGCATAGGTTAAGGTAGAAATTCGTTGAAATTGTGGGTTAACGTTTTCGTTACCTGTAATACCAAAACTTCCTCTCAGTTTTAAGTAATCGATAAAGTTTACTTTAAAGAAATCTTCGTCAGATACAATCCAGCCTAATGATCCTGCAAAGAAGTTACCAAATTTATTATTGGCACCAAATGCATATGAACCATCTCTACGGGCAGAGAAAGAGGCTAGGTATTTATCTTTGTAATCGTAATCAATACGAGTAAAGTACGATAAGTTTCTGCGCTCATATTGGTACGAACCTACATCTAACCCAGAGGTTGGTGCAGTACCTGTTGCTGATGATATATCGGCAAAATCCCAAGAGTTAAACGGAACATCTTGACGAGAACCGCTCACTGAATTTCCGGTTACTTTAGCCATGGCCATACCAAAAACCGTTTCGAAATGATGATCGGTATTGATATTAAAGTTATAGTTCGCAAAGTTTTCTAAATTGTAATTGTAGTACGAGGTTTTTACTTCATACACGTTGTTGTGCGCACCAACTTTGGTACTACCATCTGCATTTAAAGTAGAGTTAATATGGCCGGTACCATAAAATGATAGCGGTGTAAAGGCCTTACCTGTTACATCGGTATTGGTATAACCATAACGTGAGGTTACTTTTAAATTTTTAAGTAACTGGTACTGTAACTCAAATTTACCGTACGTTTTATTGGTGTTGTATTGGTTGTGTGTATCGTCTAACTGAGTTAGTGGGTTGTAAATTTCTGATAAAATAGTATTACTTACACTATACTTACCATAAGTATTAGCCACATTGTTATAAACTGGTACTGTTGGGTCGAAGTTTAAAGCATTAGATATAACACTATTGATAGAATTTTCTGGAACACCCGCATTACGAATGTTAACAAAGCTGGTATTTACAGTCGCTTTTAATCGTTTGCTTATATCAAAATTTAAGTTTGCTGTAGCGTTGTAGCGATTAAAGTATGACTTATCGGCACCACCCACAATACCGCCTTGACCAGTAAAAGCACCTGATACAAAATAGGACATATTATCGCTTCCACCTCTAGCGGTTAAGCTATGAGAGGCAAGGGCAGCATTTTTGAAAATTTGATCTTGCCAATTGGTGCCAACTCCTAAAGTGGATAAGTTAGGGAATAAAATAGCACCGCCCGATGCTACGCTACCTTCGTTTAACATAGCAGCATATTCAGAAGCATTTAGCACACCAATGGTGTTCAATACTTGTTGACTACCAAAGTTGCTACTATAATTTACTTCTGTTATTTGATTTTTCTTACCAGATTTAGTAGTCACTACAATTACACCATTACCACCTTTTACACCATAAATGGCGGTAGTGGCTGCATCTTTTAAAACGTTTATCGACTCTATATCGGCGGCATTTATTGAATTCAAATCGTCTAGGCTTTGAATAGATCCATCAACTACCACTACCGGATCGGTACCGGTGTATGAAGGAATACCACGAATAAGCACCGTAGGTTTAGCACCCGGCGAACCGGTTGAAACTACAGTTACCCCCGAGGCTCTACCCTGTAAAGCATCCTCAGCTCTAACTGGTTTTAGTCTTTCAATATCGGCACCTTTAACAGTAGATATTGCACCTGAAATTTTGGTAATTTTTTGTGTACCATAACCTACTACTACCACCTCGTTCATTAAGGTGTTCAGGTCTTCTAAACTCACTTGTATAGTTCCCGCTTGGTTAACTACATACTTGTAAGGTTTAAAACCAGTGTAGGAAATACTTAAGGTGCTTCCCTTAGAAATGCTAAGGGTGAAATTTCCTTTAGCATCGGTTTGGGTTGCTAGTGCAGTTCCAACCGCACTTACGGTAGCGCCTGCTAAAGGCTCGGCTGTTGACTTACTCTTTACTGTACCAGACACCTGAAGTGTTTGTGCAGCAGCTTGCTGAATAAAACAAGCCATAAGTAACCCAAAACAGAACAATGTGAATCTAAATTTCATATTGAAATTGGTTTAGTTAATAAAATTTGGTTAGTATAATTGGTGGGCTAAATATAT
>Ga0209551_1000317_pt1 | contig 17932 bp, 18 predicted proteins | sample LauGreSuBDMM15SD_2_FD_187568 | JGI IMG/M metagenome (GOLD analysis project Ga0209551, IMG submission 187568) | Freshwater lake microbial communities from Lake Michigan, USA - Su13.BD.MM15.SD (SPAdes) (version 3) | ecosystem: Environmental > Aquatic > Freshwater > Lake | place: Lake Michigan, USA... | reverse complement strand
GCGAATAGGATTTTCATTTAAACGCTCCTAAGCCACCGTAGAATTTCGAATGAACAATCATACAATTATCCATCTTACAGCTGCTTAATGTGACCTGCCCTGGGATTTTCAGACCAGGCGAAATTAGAGACAATGGCTCCTTGACAGCAAGGAGCGGTGATGAAGAAAGCAAGATTTACGGACGAACAACAGATCGTTCGCATATTGCAAGAAGCTGATCGGGACTCAATTGCAGCGGTAACTGCGGCATGGCGTCGGAGAGTCCTCGATTTATGTCTGGCGTAAGCGATTTGGCGATATGGGCACGGATGACGTTAAAAGGCTGCGTAATTTAGAGCAGGAGAATAGTCGGCTAAAGAAAATTTTGGCTGAACGTGATCAAGAAATCGATGTCATGAAGGAGATCACTGCAAAAAAGTGGTGAGCGTGCAGGCTCGATTGGCCATGGCTCGTTAGCCATCGAGCGTCTAGTAACGAGACGGTTGACGTTCTGAGTTTGGCTTGAAACACCAGCTCGCGAGTAACCTTGCGCGACTTAGGGGCAGCCCAACATCCATACTTACGCAATTAAATCGTGATAAATTAATCTAAAGAATAATTGCCGAATCGCTACGACAAATCAATGCTGACATTGAAGGGAAAGAATGAAATACCTAAAACATCTTCTGATGGCGCTTTCTTTTTTATTCATTTCTTCAAGTGCGCAGGCGCAAATAGCGACGTTAGATGGCAATTGGCATAGTCCGCAGTGGAAATATGGCTATGTATTAAAAGATGGAATGGGAATAGCCACCAGTACAAATAGCCCAAATTTTCAGGTCGGACAGAACATTATCCAGTTAACCGCCACATCTCCCAACGCATTCACAGGCCAACAGGTTTACACCGACGGTAAATTTTATAAGGTGACTGCCACGTTACTGGCCGATGGTCGGTTGTCTTTTGTAGGTGAAAAAAATGTCAAATGGGTGATGGAACGAATAGGTGCTCCACCTCAGGCGAGCTCCTCCGCATCCCAAACCACGGCACCTGCGCTTAACCAAGGGCAACCAAGTGCTAGCGCCTCTGCTGGAGTGGGGGCTCAGTCTCAAGCCAGTCCCGAGATCGACACGACATTCACGCTTGTCAATAGTAGTGCCGAGCCGATTTATGAGTTTTTTATTTCGTCCATTAAATCGACAGGCTGGGGCAAAGATATTTTGGGTGAGGCTGTTTTGATGCCCGGCTTTGAACAACCCTTTACTGCTGGAAGCTCTAGCGGCTGTCAATTTGACCTACAAGTGATCTACGGAAACAAGACGATCGAAGAAAGGCGTAATTTAAATCTTTGCCAATTAGAACGCATCGTCTTTGACGGACGCGAATCGACTGCACCGGCTGCACAACCTGCACCCTTAGCGCAGAGCACAGCGCCAGCGCCAAGTAAGCCCAACCCAAACAACGCGGCTCAAAGTTTGACCGGGCCACAAAAAAATGCGGTCAGGGCCGCACAGTCATATCTCAACATTAGCGCATTCTCGCGTGATGGGCTAATTGATCAGCTTTCGTCACAAGCTGGAAACGGCTTTAACGTCAATGACGCGACTAAAGCAGTTGACAGCCTAAACGTCGACTGGAATCAAGAGGCTGTGAAATCCGCCCAACAATACCTCAAGATGATGGGGTTTTCATGCCGAGGTCTAATTCAACAACTTTCGTCTCGCGCGGGTGGGAAATTTACTGAGCCGCAAGCAACCTTCGGCGCGCAGCGCGCAGGGGCTTGCTAACTGACCTTGTGGGGGTGCGGCCAAATACTAGCAATGAGAAGGAGTAACATTCTTTGAATGAAGGTCGTTCATTGCAAGCGGTGACGCTTTAGTACTACTATCAAAAATTAGAAAATTAAAAAACTAATGAAGCGAGTAGACAATGCCTCCAACTGCTCTAAGCGGCATACGTGTATTGGATCTATCACGGATCCTTGCTGGTCCCTCAGCAGCACAACTTCTCGGTGACCTTGGTGCCGATGTAGTTAAAGTTGAAAAGCCTGGCGAAGGTGATGACACTCGCAAGTGGGGTCCTCCGTTCGTTGAAGATGCTAACGGCCAGCCCACGTCTGAAAGCGCTTATTACTTGTGTGCCAACAGAAACAAACGATCAATCGAAATCGACATTGCAAGCGTGGAAGGCCAAAATCTCATCATGCGCTTGCTTGAAAATACCGATATCTTGGTTGAAAACTACAAAGTAGGTGGACTGAGTAGTTATGGTCTGGCCTATGATCAAATCAAAGAACGGTTTCCCCGATTGGTGTATTGCTCAATCACAGGATTTGGACAGACAGGTCCTTACGCCACGCGCGCTGGTTACGACTTCTTGATTCAAGGCATGGGCGGAATCATGAGCTTGACTGGAGAGCCGGCAGGTCAACCTATGAAGGTGGGCGTAGGGATTGCTGACGTCATGACAGGCATGTATGCAACTGTTGGCATCCTAGCCGCCTTGCGTCACCGGGATCAAACAGGAAAAGGACAACAAATTGATGTCTCGCTGCTCGATACACAAGTGTCATGGCTCATCAACGCGGGCACGAGTTATCTCAATTCCAATGAGAATCCGGTCAGACTTGGCAACGGTCACCCAAACATCGTGCCTTATCAGGTCTTTCCGACTGCCGATGACCCGATCATTATCGCTGCAGGCAATGACAGCCAATTTAGGAAGCTCTGTCACATCGCCGATATTGCTGCCGTTGCCGAAGACCCTCAATACGCGACTAACGTTTCTCGAGTGATGAATCGACAGGCTGTAGTAGATATCGTTACTGCTGCCCTTAAAAAGAAATCACGCGCGTACTGGCTTACTACCTGCGAAAAAGTGGGTGTTCCATGCGGACCCGTCAATAACCTCGAGCAAGTTTTTAATGACCCGCATCTTCAACACCGTGGCGCCGAGGTACGGATGCCCCACCCTCTTGCAGGTTCGGGAGAAGTGAGCCTGATCGCCAACCCCTTAAAACTCTCTGAAACACCAGTACGATATAGGCATGCACCTCCCATTCGCAACCAGCACGAACAAGAGATTTTGCGTGACTGGCTCGGACAACATTGAACCCATCGGCAATCAATAAAAATGACTATTTTGACGCACGAACAACTCGTAATTCAGGCTCAAGCACGTGAGTTAGCAGAAACTGTTTTCAAAGCAACAGCTGCTCAGACCGATGCCACGGAGGCTTACCCTTGGGACAACATCGCCAAGCTCAATGCAGCAGGGTTTATGGGAATGACCGTACCCAAGGCCTACGGCGGTCGCGGCCTTGGCTACCTTGAAACGACGCTCGTGATCGAAGAAATGGCCAAAGCCTGTGCCACTATGGGTCGAATCACGGTTGAAGCCAACATGGGCGCAATTGGCGCCATCATGGCCTACGGTACCGAAGAACAAAAGAAAATTGCCGCTGAGTGCGTATTATCTGGCGATAAACCGGCGATCTGTATTTCTGAACCCAATGCAGGGAGTGCCGCGAGTGAAATGACCACACGCGCCGATAAAAAAGGCGATCGATACATTATCAATGGTCAAAAATACTGGATTACCGGCGGCGGCGTATCGCGCTTGCACCTGATTTTTGCGCGCGTGTTTGAAGATGGTGTTGAACAAGGCATTGGGGGCTTTATCGTTGTACGTGATGGCAACGAACCCAAAGAGCTCGTGATCGCTAAACGTACACCCGCAATGGGTGTGCGTGGCATCCCTGAAACCTACGTCGACTTTATCGACCTTGAAGTACATGAATCGATGGCGTTAAAGCCGCTCGGTGATTTACGTAAAGGCTTTGCTGCACTGATGAATGCATACAACGCGCAACGAGTGGGTGCGGGGACGGTGGCGCTTGGTATCGCTGTTGGTGCTTTTGAAGAAGCTGTTCAATACAGTAAAGAGCGCAAACAATTTGGCCGAGCGATTGCTGAGTTTCAAGGATTACAGTGGATGATTGCAGATATGTCTATCGCTCTTGATGCCGCGCGGCTGATGCTTCATCGCGCAGCCAATGTGCCGGTAGGTAGCTTCCCAGATTTGAAACTAGCCGCCCAAGCCAAGATCATTGCCGCAGAGACCGCCATTAAAGTCACCAATGATTCACTGCAACTCTTTGGATCTAGTGGTTACTCACGTGAATTTGCTGCTGAACGCCACGTGCGAGATGCTCGAATGTTTACGATTGCTGGGGGTACGGCTCAGATACTGCGGACACAAGTCGCAAGTGCTGTCCTAGGTGCAAAACTTCCACAAACGCGTGAGGGCTATGTGAAACACCCGATAGGGAAATAAGCATCGCTCCGGCGATGCAACGCGAGATATGCATGAGCGGAAAAGTCCAAAGCTCTCGGGCTGGTGACCCCGTTATGCCAATTGGCTCTCCCTGCATGGATGGTCCAGAGTACAAGGACAGAAAAAACCCCTGCCAACGCGCTGGGGTTTTTGCTTTTGTGGGCTTGTAACTGGATCTTGCTTCGTTCATTATTAATAAGTACAATGTACATATGAATTCAATTAAGTTCGATTGGGATCCTCTTAAGGCCGCAACCAATCAAAAGAAACACAAAGTTTCGTTCGAGGAAGCTAAGTCAGCCTTCTTTGACGAACGGGCGAAGCTAATCGACGATCCAGATCATTCTGCTGATGAAGAAAGGTTCATTTTGTTAGGGCTTAGCCACTTGCTTCGCGTGGTCGTCGTATGCCATTGCTACCGTGGTGACGACAATGTCATTTGCATTATTTCTGCTCGCAAAGCAACAACCCAAGAATTAAAAGCTTACTGAAGGTGACCTATGCGCAAAGAATATGATTTTTCTAAAACTAAAAAAAACCCTTACGCCTCACAGCTCAAGAGGCCAATTACGATTCGTCTTGATGAAGACTCAGTGACCTACTTTAAGACCATTTCAGAAGAGGTAGGCATCCCCTATCAAAGTCTGATTAATCTCTACTTAAGAGACTGTGCTGCATCACATAAGAAGCTGAACCTTAGCTGGAAATAGTTAATAAGCAGAATCAAACGCCCACCGCCCGTGATCAATTCCGCCCCAGGCCACCATCTGAAACTGAAAAAAATGTGGTCAGGCAATGGCTGCAGACGCGTGAACACTTGCCCGGCAGGCATTCAGCGTATGCAACTCCTGCCCTAGATATCGGGCAATCGCACGCATACCGTACAGACCCGCTGCAGCTTCAGCGTCGCTGTTGTAATTAGTATTGGTGTTGACATCGTAGGTGTAGATCTCGCCTGCCTCATCAACAATAAACTCAATTCCAGAAATCCCTATCCCGTTTTCGGCGATGAAGCGCTGATAACGCTGGATGATGGGGTGATCAAAACCCTCGATGATCTGAAAGCGTGGCGCAGCCGCTTCGGGCGCAGTTTCGCCCACCGGACAAAAAGCATCACCAATCTGGCAGACGTCCGCTGGACAGAGCTCAAACCCTAGCGAAGTATCAACGCGTACGGCATAAAGGAACTTGCCGCCTACGAATTCGGCGCGCGTAATGAAAGGCTGCGGTGCGCGAATGTATTGCTGGATTAGCGTAATGCCGTCGACGGAGGGCTCGAACTGTACGCTGTTGACATAGTCCTGTAGGGCATCGATATGATGGAAAAGTTTTACGCCCAGCCCTTTGCCTGCGCGATTATGCTTAGTGATGAATGAGCCTGTCATCTGGCGGGCGGCTTCGATGATGTGCTGCTTGCCAACTGCAGCGATGGTGCGGGGGGTCTTAACCCCGTAATTCTGCAAAGCAGCGTACTGTGCGACCTTGCTAATTTCAAGCTGCAGGGCGCGGCTATTGTTCACCACACGCCGACCGTGCGCCTCAAGCCAAGACAACACTGCTGCCGTGTATTCGGGTGCGAAACGGTGATCGCGAGTGTGGGATGAAGCACTCATTCGGTTGTAGAAAACCCCCTCAGGCGGCGGCACGGACAGATCCAGTTTGCCTTCGTCCAGAAACCATTCCTCGTAAGGTAAATCCAGCTCTTGAAAAGCTGCTTGCAACGGCTCTACCCAGGCGGAGTTCTCATGAATCACATAAATTTTCGACATATCTCATCTTCACGATGCCGGCTACACAAACGCTATCCGGAACGGCATATCCGAACAATCCAACAGCATAATAAAAACTCATTAAAACCAAAACGACATTTTTATAATTTCTTTATAACTAATTAGTCCTAAGGTTTTCGCGTGGTGTCTGGCTCCTCGGCAGCGGCCGATCCCGCCTCAGACCACCATCTGAAACTGAAAGACGCCTACTGTTGACGCAGCTCACCCTTACCTGAACCGGAACCCGACACATTTCGTACAATGCCGTAGACAGGAGACCAATATGACCATTCAAAAAATAATCACCCGTATCGCGCTTGCAATGTTGCCGCTTTGTGCCGCTCAGCAAGCCTCTGCCAGCCCAGACTATCCCAACAAACCTATTCGCATCGTCGTGGCCTATGCGCCGGGCGGACCTACCGACATCGTGGCCCGATTTTTTGCCCAAGAACTTGGCACTAAACTTGGTCAGCCTGTTTTGGTTGAAAACCGTGCAGGTGCTGGCACGCTCATTGGCACAGAGTCAGTCATTAAGGCGGCACCGGACGGCTACACCCTGTTTTGGGGCACGCCCGCCACTGTGATCACACCGCTCTTGCACAAAAACCCAACCTATGACGTGCTGAAAGACCTTCAACCCGTCTCGTTAGCGACTACCCAATCCATGGGCGTCTTGGTTTCCGCCAATATTGCGATCAATAGCATTAGTGATCTGGTCAAGTACGCAAAAGCCAACCCAGGTAAGGTGAATTTTGCTTCTTCAGGAAACGGCTCGGCTCAGCATTTGGCCGCTGAAGCGCTAAACGATGCCGCCAAGATCAACATGCTCCACATCCCCTATAAAGGTGCCGGTGTCGCACTCAATGATCTCGTTGCGGGACGCGTCGATGTCATGATCACATCCTTAGTCGGCAATATGATGGAGCAGGTCAAAGAAGGTCGAATCAAACTCATTGCGACCACGGGACCCGAACGCAGTAGTACCTTGAATAATATTCCTACCGTCGCAGAAGGTGGCGTACCGAATTTTGGTATCCGCACCTGGACGGCGGTGTTCGCGCCAGTCAAAACGCCGCCCGAAGTAGTCGCCAAGCTCAATCGCGCCGTGGCTGAGATACAAAAAGATGGCCAGATTCAAAAGAAGATTGAAAGTCTGGCGATGGACGTCTCTGTCGGCTCCCCGCAAGAGCTCAGCACCATGCTCGCCAAGGAAAGTAACTTTTATTCTGTCATCCTGAAACGGACTAACACCAAGCTCGACTAAGCATGCTTGTCTGAATCGGTGCGCGACTTCGCCCTCAGTTAGCTCGGTAACTCAGTCGGTAGTGCAGAGGATTGAAAGTCCTCAGACCCAGGTCGATTCTGCACCGAGCCACTATCTGCAACTAAAAAAACCCCTGCGTTCGCGCTGGGGTTTTTGCCTTTGTGGGATTGCAGTTGGGTGTTTCTGATGTCCTAAAATAGTGCTTTTAATCGTACGATTGACTATACTATAAGTAATGTTAATCAGGAGTTCATCATGAGCACAATCTCTGCAAACGATCTCAAAACCAAAGGTGTGAAAGCGATCGAAGAAGCCCTCGCCACGCAACCTGAAGTTGCTGTTTCCGTTCGCGGTCAAGTTAAGTACATCGTAATGAGCGAAGAACACTATCAATATCTTCGCGAATGCGAACTTGAAGCCGCGCTTGCTGAATCTAAAGCCGACCTCGACGCTGGTCGCTACGTAAAAGAAACGGTTGCCCAACACATTCGTCGTATCAATAAGCTGAACGCAAAGTTGGCAGCATGACCTGGCAGTTAATTTTCACCGAGCAATACAACCGCAAGGCTGCCAAATTTATTAAGCAAAACCCAAAGGCACTGGCTCAGTACACCAAGGCCCTTGAAATGTTAACGGTCAACCCTCATCACCCTTCTCTTAGACTACATAGCCTGAAAGGAAAGCTCGCCAGTCTACATAGTGTCTCGATCAACCTGAAGTACAGGATTACGCTTGAACTGATCATTACAGAGAATGAAATCATTCCAATCAATGTTGGGGATCATGACGAGGTTTACTGATTGATAGCGACCAGAGTCCAACCTCAGGGATGGTGAATGACCATTTGGTAGACTGTCATTGCTACCCAAGCTCGTGAGCAATATTTCAGTGCAACGTTTGAAGCGATCGCCACCGCAAAAAAACAGCCCCCTTCGCGAAGTGACGCCGTCATTCGGCTTTGGCATGGAGCATCTTGATGACATTTCAATACAAGTATGTAGACTCACCCCTTGGTCAGATCCTCATCGCAGCCGGTGATGAGGGGATCAAGGGTCTCTGGTTTGAAAATCAAAGACACCATCCTGACATCACCTGTTGGCAAGCGGTGCGCTCTCAGAAATGGTTAGACCATTGCGCTAGCGAAATCCAATCTTATTTCGAAGGCACTCTGCGTGAGTTCAAATCTCCTCTTTCAATTCCTTGGGGAACCGAGTTTCAACAAGCGGTTTGGCGAGAACTGCTGTTGATTCCCTTTGGACAGACAACTAGCTATGGCGACTTGGCGACGCGGATCAAAAAACCGCAGGCAGTGCGCGCTGTAGGCGCCGCGATCGGAAAAAACCCCTGGAGCATCGTTGTCCCCTGCCATCGAATCATCGGTGCGAACGGCAGCCTGACGGGCTATGCCGGCGGCTTAGAGAGAAAAACAAGCCTCTTGCGCTTAGAAAAGGAGTCGCCATGTTCAGCTTTTCTAAGTTAAGCCTCCCGATTATTCAGGCGCCCATGGCTGGCGGTATTAACAATCCAAGGCTTGCTTCTGAAGTTTCTAATGCTGGCGGCGTGGGTAGCTTTGGTTTTGCTTACAGCACCGCACAAAAAATCAGCGAAGACTTAGCGGCCACAAGAGCATTAACAGAGGGCCCGATTAATGCCAATTTTTTTGTCTTCAGCCCGGTTGATTTACCCGAGCAAACTGTTCAACAGAAAGCCCTTGTAGCCTTAAAAAATTTACCCCTTGCAGGTGACTATTCAGTATCCATCCCTCAGGCGCCGTTTTATCCTGATCTTGAAGTGCAACTTAAGCCTGTATGGGAACACTGCCCAGACCTGTTAACTTTCCATTTTGGAGTGCCGTCGCCGAGCATCCTGGCGAGAGCGCGCTCGTTAGGAATTGCTGTTGGAATAACAGCGACAAGTCTTAAAGAGGCAATGGCAGTTGAAAAGGCTGGTGCTGATTTTATTGTGGCGCAAGGCATTGAAGCGGGCGGACATCGCGGCATATTTAATCCTCATGAAGCGGATGAAAAATTAACCACGGTCGAATTGACAAAGCAATTAGTGAGGGGATGTTCAATCCCCGTTGTTGCGGCAGGCGCAATCATGGACGGAACCGATGTAGCCAGTGCCTTGAAGTCTGGCGCGGTAGCCGCTCAGTTAGGTACAGCCTTTTTATGTTGTGAGGAGTCAGGTGCTTCTCCCGCCCATAAAGAGTATTTACTCAAGCACCATAGCAGGGGCTCAGTGTTTACGACAGGGTTTTCAGGCAGACCTGCTCGAGGCATCAATAACGAATTTATTCGATTAATAGAAAACAAAATGGTTTTGCCATTTCCAATCCAAAATACGCTGACAGCATCGCTTAGGCAATTGGCAGGAAAAACCAATAATGGTGAATATCAGAGCTTATGGGCCGGGCAAGACTACGCGCGAACCAGACAGCTCAGTGCCAAGATCCTGATGCTTGCTTTGAAAGAGGAGCTTTTGATTGCTCGGGGCTGATGTAGGCTCATATCACTTCTAGCGCTGGGCGATTTAGCCTCGAGCCACTATCAGGCAATCTCAAAAACACCGGCGAATAAGAGCGATCTTCAGTAAATACTCAAAGCAAAATAAGCCCAGATAGAACGATTTAGAATACCAAAAATTGAATAGTAGAGTGCTAAACTTTTTCTATACTGCAATATACCCACCTATTTCTTTCGATTGTTTGAGCGCCGTTGATGACGCTTCATTGCACTTTGGATCTCCAATCACACCCAAAGGTCGACGTCTTACCTTCCCAGGGCTGGTGGGGTTTAATCAATTGATGCTAGTTGTTTGAAGTCTAGTTTTTTTAATTCTATGTGAATCGCTATGTAGGCAAGCCTTAGGGCAATGGTTGTCCAAGAGGCTAACCATCCCAATCCCGAAAAGGAGGTGTATTGTGGTTTCAACTAAAAATTTAATTCTGGCTTTAGCTTTAGCCTGTATGTCTCACATTGCAGCCGCTCAAGATGTTGGCTTAACCAAACAGTTTTCTGTCTGTATGGACAGGTCAAGCGGGGTGACGAGCAGCATGATTGATTGCCTAGAAGCCGAATCAAAACGTCAGGGCACTCGTTTGAACAAAGCTTACAAAGAGCTCATGGATCAGGTGTCGCCAGAGCGTAAAAAACAACTACAAGTTGCCCAGGGTGCTTGGGTCACTTTCCGTGATGAAAACTGTGATTTCTATGAAGATCCAGAGGGGGGGACAATGGCGACGGTCAGCGCCAACGACTGTTTCATGTCTGCCACAGCTGCACGCGCTAAAGAACTTGAAACTCTTGTTGCTAACTCGACCGCACAACCTGCACCCTTAGCGCAGAGCACAGCGCCAGCGCCAAGTAAGCCCAACACAAACAACGCGGTTCAAGGTTTGACTGGACCGCAAAAAAATGCAGTCAGGGCCGCACAGTCCTATCTCAGCATTAGCGCATTCTCGCGTGATGGGCTGATCGAACAGCTTTCGTCTCAGGCTGGAAACGGCTTTAACATTAATGACGCGACCAAAGCAGTTGACAGCCTAAACGTTGACTGGAATCAAGAGGCCGTGAAATCCGCAAAACAATACCTCCAGATGATGGGGTTTTCGTGCAGCGGCCTAGTTCAACAACTTTCGTCTCGCGCTGGCGCGAAGTTTACAGAGAAGCAAGCGACTTTCGGCGCGCAGCGTGCGGGGGCTTGCTAACTGGTCACTGGATTTAGTACCTCGACCCCTTAGTCGATTCGACCTCAGGCTACCAAGAATCTGAACAGCCCTCTGAAGAGGGCTGTTTTTTTGGCTATAGAAACAACTAAGCGGCTTTAGGTGCTTGACTGATTGCAAGCTTCACCGAAGCGGGCGTAAACGGAATGGTGCGCAGTCTCACACCAATTGCGTCATAAACCGCGTTGGCGATTGCTGCTGGCACAGTCGTCGGTGCTTGTTCGCCCGCACCCCAAACTGGTTGTCCTGGGCGATCAATCAGCGTGGTGATCACTTTTGGGACATCAGGGAAGCGCAAGATTGGGTAGGTCGCCCAGTCAACACTCGTCACTTGATTGCCGGTCCACTTCACTTCTTCCATCAGCGTACGGCTGACAGTTTGGATCACGCCACCCTCGACCTGATTGATCACGCCATCCGGATTGATGATTTGTCCGCAGTCGTGTGCCACGCAGACGCGTGTCACAGTAATCTGGCCCGTGGTGCGATCGACTTCGACCTCGGCTACCGTTGCAACGTAGGTGATAGCGTTGTTGTAGCGAACGTACGAGATTCCGCGGCCCTTCGCAATATTGCCTTGCGCACTCGCGGGATTTGGACCCGAGCGAGCCTGCCAGTTCGATGCCTTCATCACCGCCTTCATCACATCAAGCGCCCTTGGGTCTGAAAGATGTTTGAGACGGAATTCTGCTGGATCAGCTTTAGCGGCTGCGGCCAGTTCATCCATAAAGGACTCATTGGCAAAGCTGTTTTCGATCCGACCAGGGCTGCGCAAATGCGAAGAGCGGAATATCGCTTGCTCGATATGCTTGGTGGTGACCTTCACATTCGGAAGCACATAAGGTGCAGCCGTATTTTGAAAGAGAAAGCCTACCCAGTTACCGGGACGAGGATTACCCGTCTCGGCAGTGGCAAGCAAAGGGAAATCCAAAGGTTTAAACGGCGCAATATGATTTAAAGCAATATAGAAATCGCTTTGCCAGCCTGTCACATTGCCCAGTGCGTCAAAGCTCGCCTCAAAGTCCATCGACCTTGGCGGACTCTTGGGTGCTAACGCGGTTTCATCATGACGCATCCACTGCACGCGAACTGGCTTGCCGATGATCTGTGCAATCAGCGCAGCGTCAGCTGTGGCGTCTTCATGCCCGTTGCGCCCGTAGCACCCCGAGCCGTCGAGGTATACAAGACGAATAGCATCTTTGGGCAATTTCGTTAACGTTGCGATCTCGTCTTGCATCGAATGCGTGGATTGCGACGCCGACCATAAGGTCATCTTGCCATCGCGAAAATCTGCGACAGCACAGGAGGGCCCCGACGAGGCATGTGTTTGCACCGCAAAGTTGTACGTAGCTTTGATGCGCTTCGCACCACCTGCGAGAGCAGCGTCGATGTTTCCGACGTTTTGTGTGATTTCGGTTTTAGCAATCGGCAGTTGGCGCCAGTGCTCAAATATCTTCGCCTGAGGGGGAAGCTCGCGGCCAGCAGACCAAGTCGTCTTTACGGCATTAGCGGCTTTAACAGCGCACCATTCATCTTTGCAGACGACCGCCAGGAAGTTGTCCTTGCGTACTGTTTGTACGTAACCCTTTAGTTTTTTTGCTTCTGAGTCGTCAAAGCTCACGAGGTTTGCACCCATCGTTAGAGAGCGAATCACTCGAGCATGCAGCATGCCAGGCAAGCGAAAATCATGCACAAACATATGTTCGCCAGAGACCTTATCGGGGATATCTACACGCTGAATTGATTTGCCGACCAGCGTATATTCTTTGTGCGATTTAACAGGTGCCTTGGGGTCTACTTTAAGCTTAAAGCCTTCGCCAATAACGTCTCCGTACGAGAGGCTTTGGCCTGGCTTAGACGCCGCGGTAATCACGCCGTCTTTCACGCTGAGTTCAGCAACGGGCACGTTCCATTTTTCAGACGCCCGCGCGAGCAAAGCGATGCGTGCATTTGCTGCGGCGATTCGTAATTCAGAGCCACCTTGAGAAAGCGTAATCGCCCCACCGGTTAGCCACTGATCGGGCGTGGTAGCCGTATCGCCCATGATCATAGAAATTTTTTCAAACGGGACCGAGAGCTCTTCGGCGGCAATTTGCGAGAGCGCAGTCTTGGTACCAGTACCAAGGTCAACTTTGCCAACAAAGACTGTAACCTTACCGTCACCGCCAATCGATAACCATGAGTCGAGCACGTCTTTAGCCACACTCTTAGGGGGAAGCAGGCCGTAATTTGTGGCCGCCTGACTTGCGCCCATTGAAAAACTAACAAGCAACATACCAGCACCGCTGGCTTTCAAAAATTCGCGTCGTGTGAATGCGTTCATGAGTTCACCTGTGAATGAATAGGTTGTGGGTAGGTTCAGGCAGCAGTTAGGTAGCGTTTGACCGCCGCCACAATCCGCTGATGAGTGCCACAACGACATAGATTCCCAGCGAGCGCTTCGTTAATTTGCGCGTCTGTTGGGTTTTTATTTTTGGCAAGAAAGGCGCTAGCAGTCATGATCATGCCGTTGATGCAATAGCCGCACTGTACGGCTTGCTCATCGATGAAGGCCTGCTGCAATTTGCCTGGCTTTGCCGAGCTTCCCAAACCTTCAAGCGTCGTAACGCTCTTACCCTGCATCGCTGTTGTAGGCGTCACACACGAACGTATCGCCTGGCCATCTACGATCACTGTACAGGCGCCACATTGTCCGAGACCGCAGCCAAACTTGGGGCCGTTAATTTCAAGATTGTCGCGCAGCGCATAAAGCAAGGGGGTGTCGTCTTCGATTTCGACTTTGTACGATTTACCGTTGACACTAAGATTCACTATTGCCATGCTTGTCTCCCGCTATTTATATTGTCGCAACCAGAATAGGTTGTCTAAAGGGCTAGATCTACTTTACCGAAAGGGCGAGAAATTGAAAAGCACAATTTACACCTTGGAAAGGACCGCACACCGGTGGCCCTCGACATATCAACCGCCAGGCCACGGCGCACAGAGTGTGCGTTGCCTTCTGAAATATGAGTAAAAGCGAATAAGGCCCTACGGCCTTTCTCCGAACGGAATTTTGGTGCGCTGCCGCAATTGAGTGGCGCCGCTTCGAAATTCGGGGTGATTGCGATAAAGAATTAACAGCTGAGTTCTATGGCGTTCATCAATTCTTTACCGTATAGACACTTTCCAACTCATTTTCTTGCACATCGCGTGCGTATTTATTGAGTGTAACGACGCCGTTGCTCACTGCAATAATGCGATCCGCAAACTCAAGCGCCAAGTCTGTTTGATGCAAGCTACATAAAATAGCCATGTTGCTTTCTGCTGCAATGTCTTTGAGTTGACTCAACACTTGTCTAGAGGTCACTGGGTCAAGGCTGGCGACAGGCTCATCGGCCAGAATTAAATTGCTCTCTTGTGCCATGACTCTGGCAATCGCAACACGTTGTTGCTGTCCGCCAGATAAAGTATCTGCACGTTGGTACGCTTTGTCTAGCATACCAACGCGATCAAGTGATCTGAGGCTTAGCTGTCGGTCTGCGTGGCTAAACAAACCAAGGTTAGCCTTCCAAGTCTGCATATGGCCAAGCCGCCCTAGCAATACATTTTGTAAAGCGCTCAAACGCGAAACAAGATTGAACTGTTGAAAGATCAAGCCGATTCTTCTTCGTTGCAGGCGCAAGGCGTTGCCTCGCAAGTGATTGATCTGTTGGCTATCAAGCCAAACCTCACCCGAGTCTGGTCGAACCAGCTGACTAATACACTTAAATATTGTTGACTTACCCGCGCCACTCGGACCAAGCAACACAACAAACTCGCCCGGGTTCACATGCAAATTAATGTCGCGAATGGCTTTTTGAGTGCCATACGCTTTACTGACGTTGACGATAGATAAAGTAGGCTGTTCAGGCTTCACACTAACTTTCCTCGGATGTAAGCACTGATCTGATCGATGATGGTCACCATCAACAACACGATGGCAGTCAACGTAAACAGCCTTGAAAAATCAAGTAGGTCGATCGCCGCTTTAATTTCAATGCCTATCCCTCCTGCACCCACAATCCCAAGAATGGTAGACGTGCGGACATTAGCTTCCCAGACGTATAGAGACACTGAAGAAAGATTTGGAAAGACAGAGGGGATTAAGCCCCAGACGATGACACTACTTTTTTTGGCGCCCGTCATCGCGGTAGCATCCAAAGGGGCACTTGGTATGGTCTCGATGGCTTCGCTATTAAGCTTGGCGATCACACCGACCGAGTGAATTAGCATACCTAGAACGCCGGCAAACGGCCCCAGTCCAACCGCCGCAACAAACAGCAACGAAAAGACAACCGTGTCGACACCTCGAAACGTGTTGATGGCTAGCCGGAAAGGCAGACCAATCAATGGATAAGGCGTAATGTTTTTAGAAACTAAAATGCTTAAAGGAAACGCGATGAGTGTGGCGAGTGTGGTGGCGACGGTTGCGATGGCGACTGTTTCAGCTGCCCGGTAAAACATGATGCCGATTTCATTTGTTTGGGGCGGCCAGGCTTTTGAAGCCCAACGAAATAATCTAGGCAGCCCTTCAATCAAACGTATCGGATCGACTTCGCTTAAACGCCAAGACACAACAAAAAAAACAAGTATGGTCAGCAGCGTAAAAACAAGCGTGAGTGATTTTCTTGAGAGCCAATTGGTCTTCGGCTCGACGTAATGACCTGATTGATTCAGGTACGGCGTTTTTGATGCGTGCTCTAGATCATTCACAATTTAATTTAATTCCTTTAAAAGTTCTGAGCGCTTGCGCGCTCAGAACTTATTGCTCAGAAATTAAGGCTTCAAAGCACCAAGCTCGAGACCCATCTTGACTAAGATTTGATAGGGCTCGTCAGTTGCAGCGATATACCCTGTGTAAGGGTAAGGAAGATCTTTCGCAATGGCCTCAGTAGTAATGGCCACAAACGCATCCTGTATGCGCTTAGCCATTTCAGGGCTCATGCCTTTACGCACTGCAACCACTTCGTTAGGCAACGGGTCTGATTCCCAAACCACTTTGTTGTCCGTTTCTTTAATGGTGCCGTTTCGAATCATGATGTTGCGATGGGTGTCCCAACCGGTTGCGAGATCCACTTGGCCATTAATAGTGGCCATCTGTGCGGCGGCGGCTGAAGCGCCTTCAGCGTATTTGCCGAAGAAACTTTTTGGATCAATACCCGCTTGCTTCAACATATAGGTTGGAACTAACCAGCCAGAGGTTGAGCCAACGTCTAGCATCTGCATCGACAGGCCCTTGGCGCCTTTTGGAAAGTCTGCAACCTTTAAATCAGCACGACCAACAATGATGGCTTTGTAAAAGGGATTGCCATTCACCAACATGGTGTTAATGATGCGCGCGCCACCATTTCTGTTGGCAAGCACATAACCCCAGGGTCCCATCTGCGCGACGTCCAGTTGTTCGTTGGCGAGGGCAGTTGAAATACCAGCCCAATCGTTTGCCACTCTCAATTCAAGCTTGGCACCAATTTTGTCTGCAATCGCCTTGTAGATAGGCTCCCAGACGCGTTGTGTGTCTGCTGCGGTTGGCTGTTGCGGGCCAAGTCCTACTCGTAACACCGACTGTTGAGCCATTGCATGTGAGGCCAGCAAAGGTAAAGTCAGAGAAGCTAAGAGCGTAATGGCTTTCAGATTAAATTGGCGACGTTTCATTGCAATCCTTAGTAAAGAGAAGAAATGGTTAAATCCTTTAGGATGACTGCAAAGTGTTACGTACTTAAGTAAGTTTTGTTATAAATTTATGACAAAGTCTCAAGAGCACGGATGCGATGCTCAGCGCCACGATCACACAGCCTTCAAAACCGAATCGCCATGGTTTTTTTTAAATCGTTGGGTTGACCGCAGTAACGGCAGTCTTGGCGTGCTTTTCTTGTTTTAGCGCCTTCGCAGAGCCCCTGTCCCTCCGTTTTATGCATCAGCCATGAAAATGGCCCCCGCCGGTAAATTGGGACAAGTGATTCAAAAAGAGCAGTGAGCTCAGTGCAAGAATTGGACTCAGATAAAAAGACGATTACTTACACTTGGGCAAATTACTCAAGCGTTGAATAGCATGGTGAATAACTCAGGGGGATGTCACTCTTCTAACAAACTTCTGAGCATCCACGCAGTTTTCTCGTGGATGTCTTGTCGTTGCGTGAGCAGATCTGCGGAAGGTTGATCGTTTGCTTTTTCTACAAGCGGAAATAACTTTCTGGCGGTTTTAGCCGTCGCCTCTTGTGCTTTCACGAGCAGCCTCACCATGTCCATCGCCTTCGGTACGCCCTCGACCTCTTTGATCGAGGTCAGCTTTGCGAACTCTTTGTAAGTACCGGGTGCGGGCTCGCCAAGTGCTCGGATTCGCTCCGCAATCAAATCAAGCGCCGTCCACTGCTCGGTATATTGCGCCATGAACATGGTGTGAAGGGTGTTGAACATTGGGCCTTTCACATTCCAGTGAAAGTTATGCGTCATTAAATATAACGAATAGCTATCCGCCAAGAGCGCTGACAAACCTTGAGCAATGGCCTTGCGATCTTTTTCACTAATACCAATATCTATTAAGGTTTTGGTTGGTTTTGTGCGCATGATCCTTCCTTGGTCGAGTTAACCCATTTAGTTTTTTAGTTCGTTAGAATGAGTCTGAGCGCTTCTGGGTGATTAGTCCAATGAATAATATTCTTGTTAATAATCGAAAAACCAGATAAGCCAGTTAACCCTCCTTAACAATCCTCAAAATATAATCCCCAAATTGATAGCAAACACATGAACATTAGACCTTTCGCCTCAAGCGACACCGCATCAGTCGTCGATCTTTGGCAGCGCTGCGGGCTAATCCGGTCATGGAATAATCCACACTTAGAC
>Ga0209551_1000293_pt1 | contig 18500 bp, 18 predicted proteins | sample LauGreSuBDMM15SD_2_FD_187568 | JGI IMG/M metagenome (GOLD analysis project Ga0209551, IMG submission 187568) | Freshwater lake microbial communities from Lake Michigan, USA - Su13.BD.MM15.SD (SPAdes) (version 3) | ecosystem: Environmental > Aquatic > Freshwater > Lake | place: Lake Michigan, USA... | reverse complement strand
CGCGTATCGTTAAGTCCGACGTTTCAAAACATATCGAAATTCGCTTGAATCGTTTTCTACATGCGTAGAAATGGTTCTTGCAACAGGAATGAACTCGTCGTATACGACAGGATCTTTGTAAGATTTGCAAGCTAAGTTTAAAAAATCATCAGATGAGCACAGTTGATCAATTTGAAGGTTTGCAAGTGTGAGTTTGTTATCGGCAAGTTTTTTCTTTAGATTTTCAAAGATCAAATAAATTTCAATTTCGTCTTCAATGTGAAGGATCCATTTCCAAGCTTGTCCCATGGGAATTTCACTCTCTTCGTCGCTTTCGTTGCGCAACATGTATGAAATTTTCATAAAATTTCTAAGACGCTTTTTAAATTTAAAGACGCAAGTTAGCACGAAACTATATTTTTATTGTGCAGGTATTTAAATATCTTAATTTATCTACTCAAAATTAGTTCAAATGATTAGATGTGAAAAAAATTACTCAACAATTGTGCAACTTAACGCAACGAGACTCAGGAGATCGTTCTTGCATAAAAATATTCGAATGACCGGTAATGCCTTAGGGGGTTTGCTTTCGAATTCAACACCGCAACCCCTCCCCAAAAATCTAATTCTCCATACTTTGCTGGGGACAAGTTCAACAACAAATAAATGCGCTGTGGACTATTGAAATACATTTAAATATCAATTTTTGGAGATTTCCATGAAACAACTTCTCATCGGTTCACTTGTTATGTTTTTTGCAACCACAGCCTCAGCGCATGGTTGCCCTGGTGAGATGCGCACCATCGACGCAAAATTGCCAACTGCAACCTTGCCAGCAGCAGAAATAGTCAAAGTCAAAGCCTTGCGCGCAGAGGGTGAAAAGTTGCACAAGGAAGGCAAGCACACCGAATCGATGAAAGCGCTGGCAGACGCCAAGAAACTGCTGGGCGTGTAAGCCAAATCAGCTGATAAGCATCTTCCAAAAGGGTGCTGATCCGAGCTGATAATGGCGTAATACACGTCATAGGTTTAGTCATCGTTTTCGAAATATCACGACGTGCTGCCAAGGCAAGGTACTAACCGTTCGCTCCCAATCCAGTGCAAAGACTTGGGCTTCTTTTCGAATTTGCGCTTCGCTCATTTTATGCAGCGCCTTGATGGGGACTTTGGGGTCTTCTGCTTTGTACTCCACAAAAACCATACGACCGCCCGTCTTTAAAGATTTCATCACACTGGTCATGACCTCATATGGAAAGGCCAACTCGTGATAAACATCCACCATCACTGCGAGATCCACAGAACTAGCAGGCAGCTTAACGTCGTCAACTGAACTGAGCCTTGCCTCGATATGTGTTTGCCCTGTGCTTTTGATACTGTTTTCTAGCATGCGAACCATCTCTGGCTGTACATCAACCGCCAATATCTTTCCGCCAGGCAAAACGGCTGGTGCCATGCGCCGCGATAAGTACCCCGTGCCAGCGCCAATGTCTGCAACTACCATTCCGGGCTTCAGAGCAAGTGCTTTAAGTAATAAATCTGTTCGCTCCTCACGCTCACGCTCTTGCCGCTCGAGCCAAGGGGCGCCTTGCCACCCCATCACGCCAGAGATCTCACGGTCCATGTAGCGTTTGCCAATGCCGTCTGGACTTACAGGAGACACGGTATAGCGCGAACTGGTGCTAGCAGTCTGAGCAAGCGTCAAACCTGTTGCCAACGATGCAATCGACAAAATCAAAATTAAACGCAATGATTGAATGGAGTTCATTGTTTTACGGACCTTGCCAATTCGGCGCAGTGGTCTTTTATTAGGATGGGTAAAGATTGCAAGTTTGTTACTTTGTATGTCTTTTGCGTACTCGCCGACGGCGACGCCTAGAGGGTCTCTAACGGATCGAAGTCGAGCGTCTTGCGCTCGTCTTCGGCGGTAATAGTGAAGTGGTTCATGCCAACGATCATGATGTCTCCTTTCAGGCCACGAGGACAAGGGCGCCGATGGTAGCGCGCGATTCAAGCCGCTCGTGCGCACGGGCAGCAGCATCCAGTGACCAGCGTTCGATGGGGGGCGCCTTGACGCTGCCATCGGCCAAAACTGCCCACAGCCGCTGCGCCCGTTCAGCCATCAGTGCCGGTGTGGCAACGTAGTCGAAAGCCACCGGGCGCGAGAAAGTGGCCGACTTCTGCGCAAGCCAATCGGTCGAGATCGGCTGCAGTGCACCGGTTGCCTGGCCCAGGCTGATCCAGTGGCCGCAGCGTGCGAGGGCCACAAAGTTCTCTTGCCTTGCCGCTTCGCCCAAGCCATCGACGATGACTTCCGCGCCTTCGGGCCATTGCCTCAGCACACCATCGGCAAATCGATAGTCGCGCGTGACGATCACCTGCTCGCAACCGTGTTCGCGGGCGGTACGGGCTTTTTCTTCGCTAGACACGGTGCCAATCACGCGCGCGCCCAGGCTGCGCGCCCAGCCGCATAGCAACAGACCGACGCCGCCGGCCGCGGCATGAACCAACAACCGCGTGCCAGGCCGCACGTGGCCGAGGTCGCGTAGCAGGTAGTCGGCGGTGATGCCCTTGAGCAGCATGCTGGCGGCGCTGGCGTCTTCCACCGCCGGCGGAAGTTGAACGACCCAAGCCGCGGGAACGCTGCGCACACTGCAATAACCACCCGGCAACGGGCCGATGTAGGCGACGCGATCGCCTGGCATGAAGCCATGCACGCCTTCGCCGACATCGATCACGGTGCCGGCCGCTTCCATACCCGGGGTGCCGTAAGGCGCGAGCATCTGCGGGATCCAACCCTTGCGCAGGTAGACATCGATGTAGTTGACGCCAATGGCGCGCTGACGGATACGCAGCTCGCCTGGCCCAGGCGCCGGTGCTTCCCCGTCTTGCGGCACAAGCTGTTCCGCGCCGCCATATTGCGCGACTACGATGCGACGGCTGTGAACCGGCAACGCCCGCGGCATCGCCATGTGGCTGGAGCCTGGTACGAGCAAATCGCCGCCCACTGCCAGGTGGCGGCGAAGATTCTCGAAACCAGCTTCATATACGCCCTGAGAAACCATGTTGCTCAGCTCACGCTCCCTTCCAGGCGGCGTGCCGAAGGTCGATTCCCAATGCCAAAAGGTGCGGTTGCCATCCGTCACCGGCTTAAGCGTGATCGTGGCCACGTAGCGAATCAGAGGCACCGTGGCATCGACGATGCAATACGTGCTCTTGTGCTGATGATCGTCGAGCGTCAGAAGCTGCTCGCGGATGCGATTGCCGTCCTTCAACGAGAAGCTGCGGATGCAACCGACCTGGTCACTGCGTTCCTCGCCTTCGATGCGGCTGGAATCGACCACGTTGTGCCAATGGTCGTGGCTATTGAAGTCGCGCAACACCGCCCACACACGCTCGATCGGCGCGTCGATGATGGTGCTGCGAACGACGCGCTGCAGCATTGAAGTCAGCGCCTTTCGAAGTGCCGTTTCAGCGCGTCGAAGCCGCTCTGGAAGACACCGTTGCCGATAGTCTGCGTCAGCTCGGCCTCGCGGCCCTCGGTGCAGTCGAACTCCGCGCTCCATTCGGCGAAGCAGCGCGTTCCGTCCGTGACCGGCGTGAGCTTAAGTGTAGCCACGTAGTTGTCGACACCCATCGGACTCTCAATGATTTCGTAGCTGCAGCTGAAGTCGTAGTCCGACAGCGCCAGCAGGCGTTCGCGGATCATGCCGCCGTCACGGGTGTGGAAGTGCCTGATGCAGCCGACGCGGTCGCTCGGCTCGTTGTTCTCGATGCGGCTATCGGCTATCGCTGGGTGCCATTGCGGCAGCGCATTGAAGTCACGGATACGCGACCAGACCGTGTCGGCGCCGGCGTCGATAACGCTGCTCACGTAGATTTGAATCACCGGCTACTCCTTTGGCGCGCTCAAAGGCAGACTGGCGTTGGCGCCGCTGACGCCGCCCACCAGGTTTTGTATGTCGCCGCCTTCGATACCAATTTCGCGTAGCAACTGGTCGACTAGCGGGGCTTGGGCGCGGAAGCGGAGCGCCGAATTGACGATGCCGTCGGCAAAATTGCCGTTGCCGTTCACGCCGTCGCCACCGCCTCCCGAACCGCCAAGGCCGTCGACGTGCAGAATCTTAATGCCCTCTATGCGTTCCATCGGCTTGACCGACTCGCGGATGATGCCTTCAGCCTTCTCCACCAAACGCATGCGCAGGGCCGACATGCGAGCTTCGGGCGAAAGCATGTTGTGCGCGGCATTCATTAACTGCAAACCCTCGGCCTCGATTTCTGCGCGCAAGCGCATCGCCATAGACTTGATTTTGTCAGCGTCGGCCTCGGCCTCGGCCTGGGCCCGGATGGCAGTGCCGCGGTCGGTGCTAGCCTGCATCTCGGCATGGGCCGCAGTCGTCAGGCGCAGCGCTTCGCGCTCGGCCTCCTGGCGAGCGCCGATCAGGTCGATGGTCTTCTTGCGCTCGGCCATCTCGACCTCCCGCGCGGTGAAGACCTTTTCTTCCGCTGCCACTGCGGTGGCACGTGCCGTGTCTGCTGCGGCCTGGGCTACGCTCTGGGCCTCGCTTTCGCGAGCCACAGCAATGGCGCGCTGCTGTTCGGCCAACTCGACTGCCATACGGCGTTCAATCTCCAATGACTGGATGGCGCGCTCTTTGCCGATGCGCTCCTGCTCGATGCTCTGCTCGGAACGGATGCGCGCTTCGTCGATGATCTGCTTGGCCTGGATCTGTGCCCCCTCTGCCGCCTGCTCGCGCTGGGCCCGCTCGGTGCTCACCTCCGCGCGCTGGCGAGCGCGGGCGATCTCTACTTCCCGCTGCTGCGAAAGGCGCGCATATTCGCTCTCACGGTCGATGTCTAGGCCAAGCTTCTCGGCCTCGAGGTTCTTGTTGCGAATGGCGATCAGCGTGTCTTGCTCAACGTCGTTGCGCTGCTTCTTGCGGTGTTCGATCTGTTCCGTCAGGCGGGTAAGGCCTTCTGCGTCGAAAGCGTTGCTCGGGTTGAAATACTCCATTCCTGTCTGGTCGAGCTGGGTCAGCGATGCCGCTTCCAGCTCCAGGCCATTCATGGTGAGATCTTCGGCCACCGACTCGCGCACGCGCTTGATGAAAGCACCGCGCTTCTCGTGCAGCTCCTCCATCGACATTTCGGCTGCCGCGGTGCGCAGCGCGTCCACGAACTTGCCCTCGACCAGCTCCTTCAACTGCTCCGGCTCCATCGTGCGCAGGCCCAGCGTTTGCGCGGCCGCTGCAACCGCGTCCGGGTGGGCTGCGACGCGCACGTAGAACTCGGCGATCACGTCGACGCGCATTCGGTCCTTGGTGATGAGGGCTTTGTCGCGACCACGCATGACTTCTAGGCGCAGGGTGTTCATGTTCACGGGTATCACGTCATGCACAATCGGCAACACGAAGGCGCCGCCGTCGAGCACCACCTTTTGACCGCCCATGCCGGTACGAACAAAAGCGCGCTCCTTGGAGCTGCGCAGGTACAGCCAGTGCAGCAGCCACACCAAGACTGCCACCACGATGGCGACGACGATCAGGGCGAGGAGGAAGTTTCCGAATTCAGCACCGGTCATGGTTGATCTCCAGTCAAGTTCAGCAAATTAAAGGGGTAGCGCGTCGTCATGGCTATCAGCGCCGCATGGCGACAAAGCGCTGGGTGGTTTCGGTGAGCGCCACTTCAGTAGGCAGGCGCTCCATTGAGCTCGCGCCGTAAAAGCCGTCACAGGTGGGGCAGTTGGCGAGGATGAATTGCGCATCCTCCGGCGTCGCGATCGGTCCGCCGTGGCATAGCACGAGGACTTCGGGGTTGACGGAACGCGCAGCAGCCGCCCATGCATTGATGGGCGCAACGCAATCAACTAGCTTCAGGCCGGTCTCGGCCCCGATGGCGCCGCCAGTCGTAAGGCCAAGGTGGCACACCACGATATCGGCGCCCGCCGCGGCCATGTCGCACGCGTTCTGCTCGCTGAAGATGTAAGGCGTGGTGAGCAAATCCATGGCTCGGGCGGTGCGGATCAAGTCGACCTCGAGCGCGTAGCCCATGCCAGTCTCTTCGAGGTTGACGCGGAAGGTGCCGTCGATCAGGCCCACAGTGGGAAAGTTCTGGATGCCGGAAAAACCCAAATCGATGATGCGGCGCAGGAAAGGCTCAGTGAGCATAAAGGGGTCGGTGCCGTTGACGCCGGCGAGCACCGGCGTGTGCTTGACCACCGGCAGCACTTCACGGGCCATCTCGCAAACAATCTCGTTGGCATTGCCGTAGGCCAACAGGCCCGCGAGAGATCCGCGCCCGGCCATGCGGTAGCGACCCGAGTTGTAGATGACGATGAGGTCGATGCCGCCGGCTTCTTCGCACTTGGCACTGAGCCCGGTGCCGGCGCCGCCGCCTATGAGGGGGCGGCCGGCGGCGATCTTGGCGCGGAACCGATCGAGCAGGACTTGGCGGGGTATGCGGGCCATTGGGTAATTTGTCTTGGGTTGTCAGGCGCGACGGGCACCGGCGGCTGCGTACTGCACGTCGTGCCACGCGGCCACCAATGCGTCCGCAAACGCGTCGTCGTTGATGTTGTGCGGAAAGCGCACGAGCTTGCGCTCGGCACCGCTGCGAAAGTGTTGTTCGATGGTGGCGGACAGCATGCGGTCAGCTTCGGGGTCGTGAAAAGGCTGGCCGGGTTTGTCGATGGCCGAAAAACCGCCTTCAGGAATCAGAAAACGCACCGGCCCCTGCATGGCGTTGAGCTTGGCAGCGATGAACTCACCCATCAAACGGTTATCGTCGACGCTGGTGCGCATCAACGTCACGCTGGGGTTGTGGCGGTAGAGCAGGCGCCCCTTGAAGCGCTCCGGCACAGTGTCCCAGCCGCCGAAGTTGATCATGTCGAGCGCGCCGCAACTGCCGACGTAAGGTACGGCGTGCCGCGCAAAGACATCCAGGCGCGTCGGGCCAGCGCTCAGCACGCCCTCGCCGATCTCGTCGGCCACTTCGGTGGTGGAGACGTCAATCACACCGGCGAGCATGCCCGACTCAACCAGCTTCTCCATGCTTTGTCCGCCAACGCCGGTGGCATGGAAGACAAGGCAATCGAAATCTTCCTGCAGGCGCTTTGTCACCGCCTGCACGCAGGGGGTGGTAACGCCAAACATGGTCAGACCCAACGCCGGCTTGTTGGCTGCCGACTCCGTGGGCGGGTGCATCACCATGCCGGCCAGCGCATGCGCCGCGTTGGCCAGCACCTTTTCGCTGATGCGGTTAATGCCCTGCACGTCCGTAACCGAATACATCATGCAGATATCGCTCGGACCGACATAGGGCCGTACGTCCCCGCTGGCCATGGTGCTGACCATGACTTTGGGCACGCCGATGGGCAAAGCGCGCATGGCCGGTGTTGCAAGGGAAGTTCCGCCCGAGCCGCCAGCAGCAATGATGCCGCCCAAGTCGCGACGCGTGCTTAGGTAGTGCTCGAATGCCTGCGCCATCGCAGTCACGGCACTGCCGCGGTCTCCACTGAACACCGCCGCTTCGCCCTGCGGATGATGGCGCGCAACTTCGCGCGGGTGCACGCTCGCCGGTGAGGGCCGGCCACTGGTCGACAGATCCACCGTCACAACACGCAGACCGAGTTTTTCCAAACACTGGCGAATATAGAAGAGCTCGCGGCCCTTGGTGTCAAAGGTGCCTGCAACGTAAGCGGCTCGCCCGCTGGTGGCGGCCACCGGAAACTCCAGCACTTTGCTGCTTCTGGACGCCGCGGATATGGGTGTGGAGATAGCAGTAGGCGCGACCGGCTCACGCGCGATGTCCACCACAGCGCCAGCCGAATCGCCGGCGTTCCAACGGTTGAAGCCGCGCACCGTTCGAGGTGCCGGGTCGTCGAGCGACGGCATCCCCTGGCCATGGGCGCGTTGCACGGTATAGACCTGCTGCGGCTGGCTGTCGCTTGGCACTGATGCAACTGCTGGCACTTCGGGCTCGGCTTCGTCATGATGGCCGCCACTACGCACCCCCAAGAGTTGCTCCTGCAACTCCCGATCAGCTGCCAACAGCGCTGCCGGCATCTGGAGCGCGATGCGACCATTGACCATCACACCGATGGCATCGGCCACGTCCAGTGCCACGCCCAGATTCTGCTCAATGAGCAAAATGGAAATCTCCCCTTCAGACGCCAACGCACGCAACGACTTAGCGACGTGCTCCACGATCACCGGTGCCAGGCCTTCGGTGGGCTCGTCCATCACCAGCAGGCGGGGCTCCAAAAGCAGCGCACGGCCAATGGCCAGCATCTGCTGCTCACCGCCCGAAAGTTGCCCTCCCCCATGGCCCTTGCGCTCCGCTAGACGCGGGAACATGAAATAGACGCGATCCACGTCGCGCTTCTTGCGCGCAACGAGCTTGAGCGTTTCATCAACCGTCAAACTGGGCCAAACGCGGCGGCCCTGCGGCACGTAGGCGACACCGCGCTTCGTGATCCGATTGGGGCTGAGCCCGAGGAGTTCTTCGCCTGCCAGCCTGATGCTGCCGCTGGCGGGAACCAGCCCGGTGATCGCGTTGCACAGGGTGGTTTTGCCCATGCCGTTACGGCCCACGATACCTTGTACGCCATGATCGAGGGTCAGGCTCACACCCTGCAAGGCGTGAGCGCGGCCGTAGTAGACGTCAAGGCCCTCGATGACCAGCAATGGCCCCTTGGTGTTCGACGCAGCCGGTTTTGACAACCAGCTCATGGGGCCGTGAGCGCTATCTGCGGGTGTCAATGTTTGCCTCCCATGTAAATGGCCTGCACCTGGGCGTCGTTCTCGATTTCATCGGGCGTGCCGTGCCGGAGCACGCGCCCGTTGTGCATGACGGTCACTCGCTCGACCACGCGGAGTGCGATATCGAGGTCGTGTTCGATGAGCACAAAGCTCATGTGCGCCGGCAGGCCGCGCAATAGCGCGACCAGCTCGCGCCGCTCAGCAGGCGACAGGCCCGCAGCCGGCTCGTCAAAGAGGATCAGGCGCGGCGCTCCCGCCAATGCCATGCCGATTTCCAGTTGGCGCTGCTGGCCGTGAGCCAGGTTGCCAACCAGTTCATCCCTCAGGGCATCAAGGCGAACGCGGTGCAAGATGTCTTCGGCGGCCACTTGTGTTGCATGCGTCGCGCCGGCGCGCAAAAAACTGAAGCGTCCGCTGCTGACGCCACGCACGGCCAAAAACAGGTTATCGCGCACGCTCAACTCCTTGAACAGCAACGACGATTGGTAGGTACGCCGCAGGCCCTTGCGGATTCGCTCATGGGGCGGTAGCGCAGTAATGTCTTCGCCAAAAAACAGGATCCTTCCCGAGGTGGGCGGAAAGTCTCCTGTGATGGCGTTAAAAAGCGTCGTCTTGCCAGCCCCATTGGAGCCGAGTACGGCGTACTTCTGGCCCGCGGCCACCGTCAGAGAAACATCGTCCACCGCGCGCAACGCGCCAAAAGCGCGCGTCACGCCTTCGAGCACCAGCGCGTCGCCCGACATCAGCGCCTTGGGGGTCGCCGATGCCGAGTGGCGCGGCGCGCGATCGCGCCGTGGTGTCAGGTTACTGATCGATGCCATGGTGGCGGAAGCGGGTCATGGGCAAGCCGGCACGTCGCGCGAGCCCATCTTGAAGTCCTCGGCCTTGATGCCAAGCGTCTGGTCGACGTTGTCTACCTTGCGCGACACCTTGGTCGACAGATTACCTCTAGAGTCCTTCACAACTTCGGTAACAAAAGTGGTTCCGATGGCCTGGCGGTTGCTGTCCAGTCGCACGTCACCGGTGGGGGTCTTCAACACCATTTTCTGCAGCGCATCGCGGTACTTGGCCTGGCCGCCGCTCAGGTCGCCATTCACGGCCGCAAGACCGTCGAGCGCTGCCTTCATGTTGACGTAATAGACGAAGGCGAAGAGGCTGGGGCTTGGATAGCCACCGGCCGACACTGGGTAGTTCCGTTGGTAGTCTGCGACGAAAGCCTTCCAGTCGGCGCCGTCGAAGCTGTCGGCCAACGGCCCGGCAGAGATGGTGCCCACCAACGAGTCGCGTCGCTTACCCTTGTAGTTGAGCACGTCCTGGCTGACGGTGATGCTGCCGCCCATCATTGGCTTGTCACCACCCGAGTTCTCGTATTGCGTGAGGAAGTTCACCGCGTCGGCGCCTCCCAGAATAACTAATAACGCGTCCACGTCTTTGGGGATCGTGGCAATAACTGACGAGTAATCCTTGCCACCCAGTGGCACCCATGCCTTGACGGGCACCTTGCCGCCCAACCGGCAGTACTCGGCCATGAAGCCTTGCACCTGACTATACGGAAACGCGTAGTCCTCCGCGATGATCATCGTGCGCTTGTAGCCCTTGTCCATCGCCGCTTTGCCAAGGCCCACCATCCACTGCGCGCCTTCGGTGTTAAAGCGGAAGAAGTTGGAGCTGGTATTGACCAGCGTGGTGGCCTGTGCGCCCGAGCCGCCGTTGATGAAGGTTACCTGCGGCTGCGTCTTGGAGTAGTCCTTGACGGCAATGCCCTCGCCGCCAGAAAGCGGGCCGACCATGATATCGACCTTGTCTTGCTCGACCAGCTTGCGCGTGGCGTTGACGGCCACGTCTGGCTTGGCGTCGGAGCTGGCCTTGATGATTTCAATCTTGCGCCCTGCCACCACGCCGCCCCGCTGCTTGACGGCCAGTTCGGCACCGCGCATTCCGTCGGCACCGCCGGCCGCGAACGGGCCTTCCAGCGTGGCCAAAAGGCCGATCTTCACGGGTTGGCCCTGCCCAAAGGCGATGCCATTTAGGGATGCCATGGCAGCGGCGCACAATATCGAACGGATCCAGATTCGCTTGGTATTTTTCACAGATGTCTCCTAGTGGTTGAAGTAATGACCTGGCTGGGGCCGAAGCGCATACGCAACTTCGCCCACAGGCCGAGCAGGCCGTCGGGGGAAAACAGCACGATGGACAGGAACACGCCACCGATGACAAGGTTAAAACGTTCGCGGTCGATCACGTCGATGGCGAACGTCTGCAACAAGATAAAGACGATGGCACCGAGGAAGGCGCCGATGGGGTGCTTCATGCCACCGAGCACGGCGATCACCAGCAGATTGATGAGCCAACCGGTACCCACCGATCCCGGGGAAATGAGGCCGTTGTACCAAACCAGCAGAACGCCGCCGACGCCCGCGAGCAAACCCGAGACCGCATACGCCGCCACCCGGTGGGCAGTGACGTTGTAACCAAGCGAACTCATGCGCCGCGCGTTGTCGCGCGTGCCTTGTAGCGCAATGCCAAAAGGCGTGCGCACAAGCCACTGAATCAGAAAATACCCAGCCATGGCCCAGAACAGGCATAGAAAATAGAAGGGCACTGGATCGCTCAAGTTTACGCCGTAGATCTGCGGCGGGTACACCTTCTGGAAACCCTGGAAACCGTTGAACACGGTGTAGTTCTGTAGCACGAGGTAATAAAAGGCCACGCCGATTGCAAGCGTGATCATGATGGTGTAGATGCCATCGGTTCGCACAGACAACCAACCGATTAACGTACTGCATAGCACCGCTATAAATAGGGCAAATGGAACCACCACGCCCCAAGGCCAGCCCAGGCTGGTTTCAGTGCCACTGACACCCAACACCGCCAACGCGTAGCCGGCCATGCCGGCCACCGACATCTGCGCGAGGGATACCATGCCGCCGTAGCCAGCCAAGAAAGTAAGAGACAGCGCGATCAGGCCGAAGATCAATGCCTGCGACGCGACTTGGTAGATGATGAAAGGCGAAACGATTAGGGGCAGCAGCAGGACAAAGGCCAAAGTGAATACGTGGCGCGGAGATAAATTGCGCCACAAAAACTTCAACCAACGCGGCGCGTTACTGTCGGCGTATGGGTCGGGCGCAGTCGCAGGAGTTGGTGCGGCGCTACCACCTGCGCTCGGCAGCAAACGTGGCACCGCACTGGCCACCCCAGTATTCATCGCTCTGCGCCACTTCGCTGCGGTCATGCTGGCCGTCCCATAATGCCGCGTGGCCGGAAGGCGAGCACACCAATGAGGATTACAAAGGTGAAGACCACGCTGTACGTCGGCGCGTAGGCCAGCCCATACGTTTCTGCAAGGCCCAGGATCGCAGCCCCGATGGCCGCACCCAACACGCTGCCCATGCCACCGACTATGACGACGATTAACGAAGCCAGCAGCAGTCGCGTGTCTTCACCCGGCACCACACTCAGTTCCACCGCGCCTATTACCCCACCGAAACCTGCCAGGCCAGCGCCTAGCATAAAGGTGATGGCGAAAACCAGGTTCACATTAACACCAGCGGCGGCCAGCATCGCGCGGTCATCCACGCCGGCGCGAATCATCATGCCGACCTTCGTTCGATTGAGCAGAAACCAAAGGAAAATGCCGATCGCAATGCCAAACCCCAAAAGGCTAAGCCGGTACGCGGAATACGCCTTGATGACCGGGATTCCACGAATGGGACCTTGCAGCCACGTGGGCGCTTCCATCTGATACACCTGTCCGGTAAAGATCCAAAGCAAGATGTCGGCGATGACGATAGACAGGCCTATGGTGACCATGGTCTGACGCAAGTCCTGACCTTGCATGCGACGAAGTATCAGCACCTGGATCAAAACACCGGCAACAGCGGCAGCAAGAAATCCTGCAGCCAGCGAGATGATCCACCAGCCAGTCTCGCGCGCAACCACATAGCCAACGTAACCGCCCAGAAGATAAAGAGAGCCATGCGCCAAATTGACGTTACGCATTAGCCCAAACACCAGTGTGAAGCCACTCGCGACGATGAAATAAAGCGACGCTAGTGTCAAGCTGTTCAACATGGTCACCAGGTACAGTCGAGGGTTGTCCACTAGCGCCCACAAGGAGAACACCAAAATCGGTCCCCCTACCAGGATCCACGTGGCCAAACGTTCGCGGCGGGTCATGAAAGAAGACCCGTCATGCCGCTTGTCCCCAGGCCCGTTGCGAGGCGATGGTGGGCGCCTTGGCAAAAACCCCGTCCTTCATCACGGCGAGTATGCGCTTCGGGTCGCGCAATATGCTGAGGTTAGCCAATGGGTCGCCATCGACAAGCAGAAGGTCGGCAAGCCAACCTTCCTTGATGGCGCCCAGTTCGTGGCCGCGCAGCATGATCTGGCCGCCGTAAAGCGTGGTGGAACGAATCGCCTCCATGGGCGTGAAGCCCAGGTACTTGACAAAGAACTCCAAGTCGCGCGCATTCTGGCAATGCGGGGTGAAGGCAAAACCGTAGTCGCCACCGGGCAGCACACGAATGCCGCGCTTGTGCATCTTCGACAGCGAATCTAGCGCCGCGTCCCACTCCAACTGGTAACCCCAGCCGGTGGCGATCTCGCGCGTGACGCCCCATTGCTCGCTCTCGTTGAGCAGCGCGTATAGGATGGCGATGCCCGGGACCACGAAGATGCGTTCCTTGGCCGCTTCCATCATGTCCAGCGTCTCGGTGTCGGTGAAACTCGCGTGGTAGATCAGCTCAATTCCGTGGCGCAGGGCCTGTTGAATGCTGGCCTTGGAGCGCGCGTGCACGATGATGCGTTTGCCGCGCATCTTCACTTCTTCCACCGCGGCTGCTACTTCGGCATCGGTCATCCAGGCGGTATGCGAATCGGCACCGGGCACGAAGTTGTCGCCAGACAGGTTGATCTTGATGCTGTCCACGCCGTACTTTAGGAACATCCGCACTGACTTGCGCATGTCTTCCGCGCCGTTGACGTTCACGCCGAAGCTGAACTCGGGGAACGGCAGGTGCGGCAACGTCTCGTCGCCAAGCCCCCCAGGGACAGTAATCTCTTGGCTGGCGGCCAAATAGCGCGGGCCGGGAATTTGGCCGTTGTTGATTGCGTTGCGGATGACGACGTCTAGCCGTGGCTTGGCGCAAGCTGCCCCAAGGCAGCTGGTAAAGCCGGCGTGCAGATATCGCTTGGCAACCTTAGCGCACCACAGCACATGTTCTTCGAGCGGCATGGTCTGGATGCCGGAAAGAGTCGCCGCGTCGTTCCAGCTGAAGTGCGTGTGAGCCTCAACCATGCCCGGCATGAGCGTGGCGCCCGCGCCATCGATGAGCGTGGCGCCCGCGGGCGTGATGGCCGAGGTGCTGCGACCGACCTGGCGGATGCGGTTGCCTTCGACCAGCACGCTGCCGCGGTAAGGCAGGACGCCGGTTCCTTCAAGGATGTTTACGTTGGTAAAGAGGGTTGGGGCCATGGCGTGCTCCTCAGTTCCAACGGGTCGCATTGAGTGGTGCACCGCTGCGCACCGGTCGGCCAGCGCCTACCGGCGGCTCGCGGTGGAAGACACCATCTTTCATCACCGACAAGATGCGGTCCTTGTCTTGCAATACGGTGATGTCGGCGAGCGGGTCGCCATCCACGAGCAAGATGTCGGCAAGGCAGCCTTCGCGAATGTAGCCGATCTGCTTGCCCATCATCATCATCGGCCCGCCCCAGGCAGTGGCTGACAACAATGCCTCCATGTTGCTCATACCGACGAACTTGACGAAGTACTCCAGGTCTTTCGCGTTGGTGCCATGCGGCGTCCATGCAAAGCCGTAGTCGCCCCCTGGCAAGATTCGAATGCCGCCTACGCATCGCCTTCATGCTTTCAATGGCTGCTTCCAACTCGCGGTGATAACCCATCTTGCGAGTGACTTCGGGCGTCAGGCCCCACTGCGACGCGTGGTGACAGGTGTTGATCAGCCATGCCAGGCCCGGCGCCACGTGGTGCTTGAGCTTATTTGCTTCGAGCATGTCCAGCGCTTCTGCGTCGGTGAAGCTTGCGTGATAGATAACTTCGATGCCCTGCTTGATGCATTCCTTGACAGCCCAGCTGGACCGCGCATGCGCCGATACGCGCTTGCCCCAGGCCTTGGACTCTTCAACGCACACACGCACTTCTTCGGATGTGAACTGGCTCATCTCCGAAGGCATGCCAGTGATGGATTCGCCCGAAAGGTTGATCTTGATGCTGTCGACGCCGTACTTGGCGAACATGCGCACACAGCGGCGCATTTCTTCGGCGCCGCTCACGATAGCGCCAAAGGCAAACTCATGTTGCGGAAGGTGCGGCGCAGTAGTGTCGCCCAGGCCGCCCGGCACCGTGATCTCTTGGCTGGCTGCCAAGTAGCGCGGGCCGACGATGGTGCCGTCGTTGATGGCGTTGCGGATCACCACGTCGAGCCGCGGCTTGGCGGCTGCGGCGCCTACGCAGCTGGTCCAACCCATGTCGAGGTACTTCTTCGCAACCTCGGAACACCACAAGATGTGCTCTTCAGGCGGCATGCGCTGAATGGCATCTAGGGTGGGCTGGTCGTTCCAGGAGAAATGCGTGTGCGCCTCTATCATTCCCGGCATCAAAAAGGCCCCTGCCCCGTCGATGATCCGTGCGCCCAATACGGGCGCAGACGATTGGCCGAAGCCGGCCTTGACGACGCGGCTGATCTTGTTGCCTTGCACCAGAACATCGCCGGTGAAGGGCGCCTCGCCCCCTCCATCAAAAACTCGCACGTTGGTGAACAGGGTATCGGCCATCTTCAGCTCCGTGAGGTCGCGTAAAAGTCGCGCAAGGCGCGCTGACACTCGTCGGGCCGCTCGATCGGCGTCCAATGGCCACATCGCGCCAGTACCTCCACGCGTGTGCTGCGAGCTGCATGCAGTTTCTCGGTCATGCTACGAACCGCCTGCGGCGGCGCTACGCTGTCTTCGTCGCCGGTGACCAGAAGCACCGGCGCACGAATCATTTCAACGCGCGCCGCCTGAGCATCGGCTAAGGCGTCGCAGGTCCGCGCGTAGTTCTCACCGTCTTGCCGCATCAGGCTTTCGCGCACGAAGGCACAGGCCAGCGGCAGGCGCTGCCGCGTGTCGTTAGACACCGCAACGCTCAGTAGGGTATTCGTGATCTCTTGCATGCCCGCCACCCCTTCATTGCGGGCCTTGGCGGCGCGTACGCGAATGCCGGCACGCGCCGGCTCAGCCGGCTCCATAAGGGGGCCGAACAAGGCCAGGCTCTGCACTAGGCCCGGCTGCGTAATCGCAACATGCTGGCAGACGATGGTGCCCATCGAGTGGCCGATCCAGTCGGCGCGCGCCACGCCTAGCCGGTTGCACATTGAAAGCAGCGCTTGCACGAAACGCTCTATCGACAGCGGGCCTTCCGCATGCTGCGAGCGGCCGCTGCCCGGCAGATCTACGCGTAGCACACGGTGCCGCGCCAGGGCCGGCATGAGGGGAGAGAAGCTGTTGCTCGTGCCGCCCAGCCCGTGAACGCACACCACTACCGGGCCATCGCCCTCGTCTTCAACGACCATGCGGTCGAATTGGTGCAGGCTCATGATCAGAGCAGTTCTAGATGGCGACGTTAGCGATGACATCGCCAGCATGGCCTATCGGCTCGACCACGCACTCCGCCAGTTTGGTGAAGACGATGGGCCAAGCATCTTCGGCCGAAAGATGATCGGGAAACACACCGGCCTTCAGTTGGTTGAAGTGCTCAAAAATCATTCGCATACAAATGCCTTTTAATTGTTTAGCAACAGTTAATTGATTAAGATCAATATACTGTCCACAAGCTTGTAGGTAAATAGAGTGCGCATGCAGACAAACCCTGACAAGGCAAAAAAGTAGGTTCGGTCCAAAATTGAAACCCTGTCTATGAGCTGCAACCTGATTAAACGTGGTGTGAAGCGGTTTCAAATTTACATGCTCTTCAACGCGTCTAGTTCTGTGTCCGCGCATGGCGTCGAACTTTCACCACAACTGGTTCAATCCCCAAGCCAAGCGTCTAACTTTTTCGCGTGCTCTGTGACAGCACCGAGTGCATCATCATCTACACGCGAACTCCAGAATCTCGTCACCGTGCTTGTCGAGCGCACCTGTACTTTGCCAGCCGAGGTGGCGGTAAAAGCCATATGAGCGGACCTTGGGATCGGGCGAGCAACCCAGAAATAGCTGAATGTACCCACAGTCTTTGAGCACCTCTACAATCAGGGCCAGCAGGCGCTTCCCGATACCTTGGCACTCATGGGATGGCAGAACAGCCAAGACAAGAATTTCTCCGGTTTTCAAGTCGCCGAAGCAATACCCAACCATGTGCGCACCAGACAAAGCAATATAGCCTCGAATTTGCCCAGATTCGATGTCTTTTGCCCAAGACTCAGCTGTGATGCCATAGGAACGGAGGGTATCCACGGTGATCGAGTTCTCCCGGGTCTGCCCGCGCAGTTCGATGTATTTGCTTGCCATTTGAGACGGCGCAATTTTGTATTCGTGTATTCGATAGACATGACAAACCCAGATAGTTAATGCGAATCATAAGGATGAGAAGGTTAATTACATATCTATCCGTTCATAAATTTGTCATACTTTTGTAACATTTATTTTATATATTAGAGAGATTATTCAAATCTCAATAAAGGAGTCAGCATGAAAGTTGGCATCAATGGCATGGGTCGCATCGGTCGTTTAGCTTTGAGAGCTGCAATGGGAGCCGCAGAGCGCCCTGAAGATGATCCCCGAGGACCAAACCGACTTGATGTTGTTCATGTCAATGAACTCAAAGGCGGAGCTGCCGCAACAGCTCACCTGCTCGCCTTCGATTCCGTTCAAGGCAAATGGAAAGCAGATATTCGCTCAGATGGCGAGGAGGCTATTCTGATTAAAGACAAACGGATTCGTTTTACCTCTTTCGGCACATCTGCCGAAATTCCATGGGGTGAATTGGGCGTAGATGTTGTGCTCGAATGCACAGGGAAATTTCTCACACCTGAAACCATTCAAGGCCACCTAGATCGCGGTGCAAAGCGCGTCATTGTTGCAGCACCCGTGAAGGTTGGCGGTGTACTCAATATTGTGGTCGGCATCAATCACGAGTTGTACAACCCTGCCAAAGATTACATCGTCACAGCAGCTTCTTGTACAACCAATTGCTTAGCGCCCGTTGTCAAAGTGATTCACGAAAACTTGGGCATCAAGCACGGTCAGATCACAACCATCCACGACCCGACCAATACCAACTTGGTGGTAGATGCGCCGCACAAAGATTTGCGCCGCGCACGCAGCGCTATGGTGAGCTTAGCGCCAACATCAACGGGCAGTGCCACAGCGATAGCATTGATCTACCCTGAACTCAAAGGCAAACTAAACGGCCATGCGGTTCGGGCGCCTGTACTGAACGCATCTTTGACCGATTGCGTCTTTGAACTTCAACGCTCGACTACAGCAGAGGAAGTCAACGCACTTTTTGAAAAAGCTGCCAATGGACCATTGCTCGGCATTCTGGGTTATGAAACACGGCCGTTGGTCAGTGTTGACTATGCACGTGATACCCGCAGCTCAATCATCGACGCATTGTCGACCATGGTGACTGACGGAACTCTCCTCAAGGTCTATGCCTGGTATGACAACGAGATGGGCTATTCATGCCGCATGGTCGATTTGGCCTGCTACATGGAATCTGTTGGTATTTAAGATGGAATCAAACAACCGTCAACTTCCCGTCGT
>Ga0209551_1000291_pt1 | contig 18536 bp, 16 predicted proteins | sample LauGreSuBDMM15SD_2_FD_187568 | JGI IMG/M metagenome (GOLD analysis project Ga0209551, IMG submission 187568) | Freshwater lake microbial communities from Lake Michigan, USA - Su13.BD.MM15.SD (SPAdes) (version 3) | ecosystem: Environmental > Aquatic > Freshwater > Lake | place: Lake Michigan, USA... | reverse complement strand
GGTACTGCACCAGTAATACTGAAGCTCACATAGGTAGTGAGCCTGTCTACATCTCTAACCGCGCAGAGCTCGCCGCTTTGATGGGCCAAGATGCATATGACATTCTTGCTAAACATTGTGATTTGCGCGTGCAGGGCATTAAAGATGCTCAGGCGCGTAGCCTGCCTCTCTTTGTTATTCAGCACCCAGCAACACTTCAAGCCGGCAAGTAGCGCAGGCGTCGCACCCGTCACACCTTTGCTTTAGGCTCACCTCATGGCCAAGGTCGAGAAAGATCCATTCCGCTGCAGCGAGTGCGGTTGGACATCCCAAAAATGGGTAGGGCGTTGCGGTGAATGCCAGGCGTGGGGTTGTGTCGAAGAGATTGCAGCACCTAAGAAACTCTCACTTGTTGCAGGGAAAGTCTCACATGCGGCAACTCCGATCGGAGATGTTGATCTCTCAATGGCCCGTGCCCGCGAAACTGGCGTCAGTGAACTCGATCGAGTTCTCGGCGGAGGGTTAGTACCAGGTGCAGCCATTTTGCTTGCAGGTGAACCCGGTGTTGGAAAGTCCACTCTCTTGCTCTCTGTTGCAGCACAAACTGCAGCGAAAGGTATGAGCGCGCTCTATATCAGCGGTGAAGAGTCAGCCTCCCAAGTTCGCCTTCGCGCAGAGCGAATTAACGCGGTCGATCCACAATTATTTTTAGCATCAGAGACAGATCTGGGTGCAGTCATTGCACATATCGATGCAGTAAAGCCAGCGTTGCTGATCATCGATAGCGTTCAAACTATTGGAAGCTCGGCAGCAGATGGATCACCTGGTGGAGTAACACAGGTACGCGAAGTTGCTGGTGCACTTATTCGTATCTGTAAAGATCGTGACATTACTTTATTACTCGTTGGACATGTGACTAAAGATGGATCTATTGCTGGTCCGCGACTTCTCGAGCATATTGTCGATGTTGTTCTGCAATTTGAGGGGGAGCGTCATTCCCGCCTTCGACTTATCCGCGCAATCAAGAATCGCTTTGGTGCCAGTGATGAAGTGGGCTGCTTTGATTTAAGTGATACCGGCATCGAATCAGTGATTGATCCCACCGGTCTCTTTACCTCTCGACACACTGAACCTGTACCTGGCACATGTGTAACTGTCACTCTTGAAGGTCGTCGCCCACTTTTAGCTGAAATTCAGGCGTTGGTCAGCGCAGGACGCGAAAGTGATTTCGGAAATGCACGTCGGGTAACAAGTGGTTTAGATTCTGCGCGCACATCGATGACTTTGGCTGTTCTTGAACTTCGCGCAGGTGTTCGTGTGGGCGGGCGCGATGTATATGCCGCAACAGTGGGTGGCATGAAAATGTCAGAGCCTGCCGCTGATTTAGCACTTGCGCTAGCGGTAGCCTCGGCTGCAAAGGGTTTAGCGCTGCCTCCAGATTTAGTTGCGATCGGTGAAGTTGGTTTAGCTGGTGAGATTCGTAAGGTGAGCGGTGTTTCACGACGTTTAGCTGAGGCCTATCGACTTGGATTTAAGAAAGCTCTTGTTCCAACTGGAAGTGATGTAAAGATCGATGGCATGGAGATCTTTGAAATATCTCGACTTGATCAAGCTCTAAAGAGGGTTGCGATCACTGGGGAATGAGCTCTCTCCACCAACCAGTTCTCGTCTGGTATAAAAAGAATAAACGCGATCTTCCGTGGCGCGATTCAGATGCATGGGGCGTTTTAGTCAGCGAAATTATGTTGCAACAAACTCCTGTTGCACGCGTACTCCCTATTTATATCGAGTGGATGAAGCGTTGGCCGACTCCTGCTGCCCTTGCTGCTACAACACCGGCGCAGGTGATTACTGCCTGGGGGCGTCTGGGATATCCAAGGCGTGCGCTGCGACTTCACGAATGTGCAAAGGTAATATCAACGCAGTACAAGGGGCGAATTCCAGATACAGAATCTGAGTTGCGCGAGCTACCTGGCATCGGCGATTACACAAGTGCAGCGATCATTGCCTTCGCTTTTGAGGGGCGTTCGCTTGTACTTGATATCAATATTCGTAGAGTCTTTGCTCGCGTGATCGATGGAGTTGAAGTACCTACTGCCGCACCCACAAAATCTGAAAGGCAAGAGCGCGAAAAGCTAATTCCCTCCAAAAATCCACATGTGTGGGCTGCTGCCACCATGGAACTTGGCGCGCTGATTTGCACAGCAAAGAATCCAAAGTGTGGCCAATGTCCACTGGCTGATCAATGTATCTGGCGAAGTCTTGATTACCCACTTTCAGATCAACCAAAACGAACTCAGAGCTGGCATGGAACTGATCGACAATGTCGCGGGGTGATTGTGCAAGCACTTCGTGAAAATCCTGCCTTAAGCAAGAAGGAGATCATGCAACTCTGGGATGTTCCCTCACAAGTTGAGAAAGCTCTACTGACCTTGCTTGAAGATGGCTTAGTTGTCGCACAAAAGCGAGAACGATTTTCTCTTCCACAGAGCTGATTTAAAGGTAAAATCTCCAAATGGATCATGAGGCAGGACTGCGCGCAGTATTAGGCGAGAACGCTTCACTCATCACAGATCCGCAAGTCACGCTCTCGTACTCAAAAGATCAAGCACCATTTGCCGCACACGAAGCTGCTGCGATTGTTTTGCTTGCTAAGTCAACGGAGGAAGTCGCAAAGGCAGTTGCTTATGCCAATACACATAACATTCCGGTCGTTCCGCGAGGAGCTGGAAGTGGCCTATCAGGTGGAGCCAATGCAACATCATCGTCGCTTGTCATCTCACTCGAGAAGATGAATAAGATCATTGAGCTTGATACAACTAATCTTATTGCCAGGGTCGAAGCTGGTGTGATTAATCTCGATTTAGATAAGGCGGCAGAAGAATATGGCCTTGCCTATCTCCCAGATCCTGCAAGCCGTGATTGGTCAACAATCGGTGGAAATGCGGCAACAAATGCTGGCGGTATGTGTTGTGTGAAGTATGGCGTTACCTCCGCCCATGTTCGCGCACTAACTGTTGTGATGGCAGATGGCCAAGTCATCAACTTGGGAAGTGCAACAAAAAAAGCTGTTACAACTCTTGATCTCACGCGTTTAATGATTGGCTCTGAAGGAACGCTAGGAATTATTACAGAGCTCGTAGTTGGACTCGCAGTGCGACCTGATACACCGGCCACAATCATTGCAACTTTTCCCAACATTAAGAACGCTGCTGCTGCAGCTGCAGCACTGTTGAGATTTAAACCTTCAATGCTTGAAATTATCGATCAGACAACATTGAAAGCCGTCGAGGCTTGGCATCCTCTGGGATTTGAAGTTGCAGGTTCAGTACTTCTGATGCAACTTGATGAAGATCAAGAGCGAGCAGATGAGGTACTCGCACTCTGCAAGAGTTTTGAGATGATCGATGGCGCGGCATCTACTGAAGCAGCCGATGCCGTTGAATTTATCCGAGTACGTAAACTTGCATACCCTGCACTTGAAAGGCTAGGTGCCACACTTCTTGATGATGTTGCGGTCCCGATTTCAAAGATTGCCGAGCTTGTCGAACGTGTTGAAGGGCTTGCTACTAAATACAACCTGACTATTGGAATCTTCGGCCATGCCGGTGATGGAAATATGCATCCCACAATCGTTCATGATCATGGTGATCTCGATGCCGAAAAACGTGCGATCGCAGCCTTTGGAGAGATCGTTGAGATTGCACAGAGCCTTGGCGGAACCGCTTCAGGTGAACATGGCATCGGCTCAATAAAGCAGAGCTTTGCAGCCAATGAACTCTCCCCAGCAGTGATCGAGTTACAACGTTCGATCAAGAAAGCATTTGATCCTAAGGGGATTCTCAACCCTGGGAAGAAGCTCCCATAGCCTCAGAAGAGGGGAGTTGCCGTAGATTTTGAGTGGTAAACCCCTCAAATCACCCCCTCATATCACCCCGATTAGTGCAAGATTCAGGGATGGATATCAGCAAGCTCGTCATTCCAGAGGTGCCGATTCCTGCCAGGATTCTCGACAACAAAACTGCTGGTAAGAAAAAGCAGAGCAAGAGCTCAACTTCTGGCAAAACTACAAGAAAAAAAGCAGTCAGCAAAAGCGCAGCGAAACGAAAGGCAAAGTAATTAACTTTACGCGGTAGGTGCTTCTGCAAGATCCTCTGGAGAGTCAGGCATTGTTGCCTTTGGAGCTCCAGTAAATGTAAATGTGGCATCAGGGCCATCACCATCAACATCTACAACAATGATCTCGCCAGCTTTGAGTTCACCAAAGAGAATGCGCTCAGAGAGTGAATCTTCAATCTCGCGCTGGATAACTCGACGCAATGGACGTGCACCAAGAAGTGGATCGTAACCACGAGCAGCCAAGAGATCCTTAGCACCTTGCGTAAGTTCGATTCCCATATCTTTTGCCTTCAAGCGATCATCAAGATTTACAATCATGAGATCAACTATGGAGATAATCTGCTCTTTTGTGAGCTGGTGGAAGACGATGACATCATCGATACGGTTAAGAAATTCTGGGCGGAAGTGTGACTTGAGTTCATCGCTCACTTTTGCCTTCATGCGCTCGTAATTGGTGAGGTCATCACCAGAGTTTGCAAAGCCAAGTCCCTGACCCTTTGAAATATCACGAGTTCCAAGGTTTGTGGTCATGATGATGACAGTGTTCTTGAAATCTACAGTGCGACCTTGTGAATCTGTCAGGCGACCATCTTCGAGAACCTGAAGAAGTGAGTTGAAGATATCTGGGTGGGCTTTTTCTACCTCATCAAAGAGAACAACTGAGAATGGACGGCGACGTACCTTCTCAGTGAGCTGACCACCTTCGTCATAGCCGACGAACCCTGGAGGTGCTCCAAAGAGGCGTGAGGCTGTATGGCGCTCAGAATATTCAGACATATCTAGCTGAATGAGTGCGCTCTCATCTCCAAAGAGGAATGAGGCAAGCGTGCGTGAGAGTTCAGTCTTTCCAACTCCTGATGGGCCGGCGAAGATAAATGAACCGCCAGGGCGCTTTGGATCTTTAAGTCCAGCGCGTGTACGGCGAATTGCTTGTGAGAGCGCCTTGATCGCTTGATCTTGGCCAATCACGCGGCGATGGAGTTCATCTTCCATACGAAGAAGTCGTGCAGTCTCTTCTTCGGTAAGTTTGAAGACAGGAATTCCTGTAGATGCTGAGAGAACTTGAGCAATCAACTCTTCATCAACTTCGGTGACCTTATCTAGATCGGTCGCCTTCCAATTCTTCTCTGCTGCAGTGCGCTCTTCGATAAGAGATTTCTCTTTATCGCGTAGAGCTGCTGCGCCTTCAAAATCTTGGCCATCAATTGCAGATTCTTTCGCCTTACGAGCTGCTGCTATCTTCTCATCGAATTCGCGGAGTTCGGCAGGTGCTGTCATGCGCTTAATGCGAAGGCGTGATCCCGCCTCATCGATAAGGTCGATCGCCTTATCTGGTAGGAAGCGATCAGAAACATAACGATCCGCCATATTTGCAGCAGCTGCAAGTGCACCATCTGTAATAGATACACGGTGATGGGTTTCGTAACGATCGCGAAGACCCCTCAAAATTTCAATGGTGTGAGCAACGGATGGCTCTTTCACCTGAATTGGTTGGAAGCGACGCTCAAGAGCTGCATCCTTCTCAACGTGCTTGCGATACTCATCAAGAGTTGTTGCACCGATTGTCTGGAGCTCACCGCGAGCAAGCATTGGCTTCAAGATACTTGCCGCATCGATCGCACCTTCGGCAGCGCCTGCGCCAACAAGTGTGTGAATTTCATCGATAAAGAGAATGATGTCACCACGTGTTTTGATCTCTTTGAGTACCTTCTTGAGGCGCTCTTCAAAATCTCCACGGTAGCGAGAGCCAGCTACAAGTGCACCCAGATCAAGTGAGTAGACCTGCTTATCTTTAAGAGTTTCAGGTACATCATTCTTTGCAATTGCTTGCGCTAGACCTTCAACGACTGCAGTCTTTCCAACGCCTGGTTCACCGATAAGAACTGGATTATTTTTTGTACGACGTGAAAGAACTTGCATGACGCGCTCAATTTCAATTTCTCGACCAATGACAGGATCAAGCTTTCCTTCACGCGCTGCCGCTGTGAGATTGCGTCCGAATTGATCGAGTACCAAAGATGTCGCCGGGGTTCCTTCTGCAGGTCCACCCTGTGTGACCGCTTCTTTACCTTGGTATCCGGAGAGAAGTTGAATTACTTGCTGACGTACGCGATTGAGATCTGCGCCAAGCTTTACCAATACTTGTGCTGCAACGCCTTCGCCTTCACGAATAAGTCCAAGGAGAATGTGTTCTGTACCAATGTAATTATGTCCAAGTTGAAGTGCTTCACGGAGTGAGAGTTCGAGAACTTTCTTTGCACGTGGAGTAAATGGAATATGTCCTGATGGAGCTTGCTGGCCTTGTCCGATGATCTCTTCAACTTGTGCACGAACTGCTTCGAGTGAGATTCCAAGGGACTCCAGACCCTTTGCAGCAACGCCTTCACCTTCGTGAATGAGACCGAGAAGAATGTGTTCAGTACCGATGTAATTATGATTGAGCATACGTGCTTCTTCTTGAGCCAAGACAACTACTCGTCGGGCTCGATCGGTAAAGCGCTCAAACATCGGTGGGCCTCTTTCTATGATTCTCTGCTGGATACCTACTGGCTAGCCTATAACTTCGCCCGTCTACGGCGCGAGGTGAAGATAGCGACAGAGTTAGAACCCCAGATCTGGGGGCGATATTCCCACAAAGGGACTCCATCTAGCCCTAAAAATAGGGCTGAACGGCTAGAGAACCTTGAGCATCCGGGTATTGCCGAGGGTATTGGGCTTGACCGACTCGAGATCGAGGAATTCGGCGACACCTGTGTCATAAGAACGTAAAAGCTCTGAGTAGACATCTGGATCGACAGGAGTTCCATGAATTTCTTGAAAACCATGGCGGCCGAAAAATTGAGTTTCAAAGGTGAGGCAGAAGATTCGTTGAACTCCGACGACACGCGCACGTTCAATAATTGTTTCAAGAATTTTATGTCCCACACCTTGACCTTTAAGACGATCAAGAACTGCAACTGTACGAACTTCAGCAAGATCTTCCCAGAGTACGTGAAGTGCTCCACAACCAACGAGATCATCACCTTCAACTGCAACTGTAAATTCCTGAACATCTTCATAGAGCATCACTGTCTCTTTATTGAGAAGACGTCCACCGAGTGTGTATGTATCAATGAGGGCGCGGATACCTGGAATATCTTTTGTGCGAGCTGGGCGAATTTCAATAGACACTAATCAACCTCAGGCTTAACAAGTGGGAACAAAATTGTTTCGCGAATTCCAAGTCCTGTAAGTGCCATCAACAATCGATCAACGCCCATGCCCATCCCACCCATCGGAGGCATTCCAAACTCCATGGCGCGTAAGAAATCTTCATCGAGTTGCATTGCTTCGAGATCACCGTTTGCACCAAGTGCTGCTTGTTCTAGTAAACGCTCACGCTGAATAACTGGATCGATAAGCTCTGAATATCCAGTAGCAAGTTCAAATCCATCAACATAGAGATCCCACTTTTCGGCAACTCCAGGAATCTCTCGGTGTGCACGGACAAGTGGAGAGGTATCCACTGGATATCCCATGACAAATGTTGGTTCAATCAATTTATCCTGAGCCACATGCTCAAAGATCTCTTCTGCCAACTTGCCGGTTACCCACTTTGGATCGATCTTAATTCCAAGCTTGGTAGCAAATTTCTTCAATTCTTCAATAGGGGTAAGGGCTGTGACGGTCTCGCCGACACCTTCAGAGATTGCATCGTAGAGAGAAATTTCTCTCCACTGCCCACCTAGATCTGCCTGACGTCCATCAAGGTGTGTCACTACATGCGAACCAGAGATTGCCATCGCTGCATTTTGCACTAAGGAACGTGTGAGATCTGCGATCGATCTCCAATCGCCATATGCCTGATATGTCTCAATCATTGCAAACTCTGGTGAGTGTGATGAATCAGCGCCTTCATTACGGAAGTTACGGTTAATTTCAAATACCCGCTCGAGGCCACCTGCTACACATCGCTTAAGAAAGAGTTCCGGTGCAATACGTAGGAAGAGATCAATATCGTAGGCATTTGAAAATGTCTTAAATGGTCGTGCGGCAGCACCGCCGTGCATCACTTGCAACATAGGAGTTTCAACTTCGATAAATTCTTGATTGGTAAATGTTTCGCGAAGTGAGCGCATTACCTGTGGGCGCAAGCGCGCAACGGTGCGGGCTTCTGGTCTGACGATTAGATCGACATAACGCATGCGCACGCGAGTCTCTTCAGACATTGGCTTGTGATCATTTGGCAGAGGTCGAAGAGATTTAGATGCCATTGTCCATGAATCTGCAAGAAGTGAAAGCTCTCCACGCTTTGATGTAATTATTTCACCAGTAACGCTGACGATATCTCCAAGATCTATATCGCTCTTCCATGCATCAAGTTGTTCTTGCCCAACTTTGTCGAGAGAGAGCATTGCTTGAAGCTCGGTGCCATCTCCTTCACGCAACGTTGCAAAGCAGAGCTTTCCGGTATCGCGCTTAAAAATAATTCGCCCTGTAAGAGATGCTTGATCACCCGTTGCAGTATCGGTCTCTAAAGCTGCGTACTTCTCACGAACCTCTTTAAGAGTATGTGTGCGTGCAACAGCAACCGGGTATGGATCGACTCCGCGCTCAATCAGATGGGCGCGCTTTTCGCGACGAATCCGCAGTTGTTCTGGGAGGTCGTCTTCAGCCGGTGCCGGTGGTTGCGTGCTCATAGGATCGGCAGTCTACCTTTTAGATATTTTTCTCGTGAATAAGGCGCAATCCAATCAGCGTTAAATCGGGCTCGTATTCATCGATTGACTCGCTGACATCAATAACAAGTGGGGCTAATCCGCCGGTTGCAATGACAGTGGGTGCTTGGTCATAGCTCAAAGCCAACTCAGCGGTGATTTTTTCTACAAGACGATCGACTTGTCCGGCAAATCCAAAGATTGTTCCTGATTGCAGAGCCTCAACTGTGTTCTTGCCGATTGCATTCTTAGGGCGAATCAATTCGACTTTGCGAAGTTGAGCAGCGCGTGCGGCAAGTGCATCGACAGAGATCTCGATTCCTGGAGCAAGTGCTCCCCCTAAGAATTCGCCCTTGGGTGAGACCACATCAAGGTTGGTAGAAGTTCCAAAATCTACAACGATTGCTGGACCACCGTAAAGAGTGTGTGCTGCAAGAGTATTAACGATGCGATCTGCGCCAATCTCTTTTGGATTATCAACTAATAGAGGAACGCCAGTCTTAGTACCTGGCTCAACAATAGTTGTTGGAAGATCAGAGAAATATGTTGCAATCATCGTGCGAAGTTCGCGTAGTGTTGCTGGAACCGTTGAACAGATAGAGAGCCCAGAGATTGTGTATCCCTGCACGAGGGCGTTAATTTGAAGTGACATCTCATCAGAGGTAGAGCGTGGGTCGGTCTTGACGCGCCATGACTTGATGAGATCTTCTCGATCAAATAAACCTAGGACGGTGTTGGTATTACCCACATCGATTGTTAACAGCATGACTACTCCGCTCTCATTGATAACTTCATATTGGTAACTTCATATTTCCAACTTCATATCGAGACCAATATCTAAAACAGGTGCTGAATGTGTCAGCGCACCAATCGCTAAATAATCCACACCAGATTCGGCATACGCCCTAGCGTTCTCTAGTGAAATTCCGCCTGATGCCTCTAACTTAAAACGCCCAGCAACAAATGCAACGGCCTCTCTGCATTGTGCAGGTGTCATATTGTCGAGCAGAACCAAGTCTGGGTTCTGGGTAGCTACTTCTTTGAGCTGTTCAAGCGAGTCAACTTCGATCTCAATAAGCGCTTCTGGGAATGCTGCTCGCACCTTTGAAAATGCTGCGATTACTCCCCCGGCTGCTGCAATGTGATTGTCTTTTATGAGTGCACCATCGCTGAGAGATAAACGATGATTGGCTCCACCACCTGCAACCACTGCAGCTTTTTCAAGTAGTCGCATTCCGGGAGTTGTCTTACGAGTATCTCTAATTGTGCATGTGGTGCCAGCAATTGCTTCAACCCAAATGTGCGTCAGTGTTGCGATTCCACCAAGGTGGCCGAGAAAATTAAGCGCTGTGCGTTCTGCCAATAAAATTGCTCGAGTATCACCGCGCACAGTCATTACAATCGAACCAGACTTAACTGCTTCACCATCTTTGAGGTGTACTTGAATTTCTGTAACACCGACTTCACGGAGCGTCGCTTCAGCCATTTCGACTCCAGCAATAACTCCTGCTTTGCGCGCAACGAAATCTGCGACAACACTTTCGTTACCAGAGACAGTTGCGACAGAGGTAATGTCTTGGCCTCCTACTAAATCTTCAGCTAACGCTCTTCGAATAAGATCGAGATCGACCATTACTTAACCTCCTGATATTCGGTATGCCAATTTCCGCTCTGATCTAACTGTTGAATGATGCGCTTGCGCCAAAGATCACTGGCCTCTGGAAAATCTGCTCGCCAGTGTGACCCACGAGTCTCTTGGCGAATAAGAGCTGCCTTTAAAATCGCCTGCGCAAGTTGGAAGAGATTTGTTGTCTCCCACGCCTCTACACAAGGTGCTGCACTTGTGCGATCTCCGATACGAGTCAGATCAGAACTAGTTTCAAGAAGAGAGTCGGAGGAACGTAGAACTCCTGCGCCACGACTCATACTCACCTGAATGAGATTGCGAACTTCGGGATCAAGCAGAATCTCAGGTGAGTTATTTGCTACTGGCTCTGCAATCTCAGCCATTTTTGCTGCAATATCGCTGGCAATTCGCGCGCTAAAGACGAGGCCCTCCAACAGTGAATTAGATGCCAGGCGATTAGCGCCATGAACTCCAGAACAAGCGGTCTCACCGCAGGCATAAAGACCATTTACGCTGGTGCGACCGCTGAGATCAACACGCACACCACCTGATGCGTAATGAGAAGCAGGAGCTACTGGAATCAAATCCTTTGCAGGATCAATCCCATGTGCAATACATGATGCGTGAATTGTTGGGAATCGTTTTTCAAATCCTTCAAGATGGCGAACATCAAGCCACACATGCGACTTGCCCGTTGCAACCATTTTATTCATAATCGCAATTGCGACAACATCTCGTGGTGCAAGTTCACTCAGTGGATGAATATCTTTCATAAATCGATCACCATTGTGGTCAACAAGGTATGCACCTTCACCACGAACAGCTTCACTAATCAGAGGCTGTTGGCCTTCTGAACTTTCACCCAACCATAAAACGGTGGGATGAAATTGGATAAATTCAACATCTGCAACCGCCGCACCTGCACGAAGTGCTAGCGCAACGCCGTCACCTGTCGATACCGATGGATTAGTTGTTTGTGCAAATACTTGTCCAAGTCCACCGGTTGCAAGTACAACTGCGCGAGCACGTGCTTGCCCGACGCCGTCGCGACTACCTTCGCCAATGACGTGCAGCGTTACGCCGCAAACTGCACCATCTTTATCTTTAAGCGCATCAAGAACAAGCGCATGTTCAATTAATTCAATGTGTGGATCGCTATTAATAGCAGCAATTAGTGCACGTTCGACTTCGGCGCCTGTTGCATCTCCACCTGCATGGATAATTCGGTTTTGTAGATGCCCGCCTTCGCGAGTGAGTGACATTTCACCGCTTGCTTCAAGATCAAATTTTGCACCGCGCGCGATAAGGGTTCGAACCGCATCTGGTCCTTCTGTAACCAGTACACGCACCGCTTCACTATCGCAGAGGCCAGCACCTGCAACCAAGGTATCTTTTTCGTGAGCAAGAGGTGAATCATCTTCACCGAGTGCTGCAGCTATCCCGCCTTGTGCCCACTTTGTCGAACCTTCATCAACCTTTGCCTTTGTTACAAGGAGAACAGATAAACCAAAGGTGCGCACTTGTAGCGCGGTGGTAAGTCCTGCGATTCCAGAGCCAACAACAATCACATCAGCCTGTGCGCTCCAACCTGGGGCAGGGGCAAGTAACTTCATGAGCGAGCCCCCTCTTTCATAGAGATATTGTCGATCAAACGTATGCCATTAATCCAGCCAGCGACAATCGCTCGAGCGTGCAGCGTGGAATTGGTAGCTGGAATGAACTCATCTTCATCGATGATCTCTGCATAGTCACAGCTAAAGGTAGTCTCTTCATTAAGAACGTGCAGCATCACAGACTGAGCAGATTCAAGGCTCTGCTCACCAGAGGCAGCAAAGAGTGCTCGTGAAACTACCGTCGCTGCCTTACGTGCAGTAGGGTCAAGGCGCACATTGCGAGAAGAGAGTGCGAGTCCATCACTTTCTCTCATTGTTGGCGCGGCAATGATCTCAACGCCTGACTTTATTTTTTTAATCAGCGTGAGTTGTTGAAAATCTTTCTCTCCAAAGATTGCGCATTGTGGTTGCGCTAGTTCAAAGAGACGGCTGACGACAGTTACTACACCGTCAAAATGTCCTGGACGCGATGCACCTTCATAGATATTTCCTAATGGTCCGGCCAAAACTTTTTTAAAACCTTCTGGATAGATCTCTTCGTAGCGTGGAAACCAGAGATGGGTAACGCCAGCAGCTTGGGCCATCTCAATATCTTTCTCAGGAGTGCGTGGATATTTTTCCAAATCCTCGGCACTTTCAAATTGCAATGGGTTCACAAAGATTGAAGCTAAAACTTGTTCGCTACGTGATGCTGCAATTGTAAAGAGTGACTGGTGTCCGGCATGGAGTGCCCCCATTGTCGGAACAAATGCGCAGCCGTGAACCAGTTCTGATGCATCTGTAACTATCTTCATGGCTCCAGTCCTTTCAGGTACCGGGCTCGACAATTAAGTAAAGTTTAGAGCCTTACTGCTCCTGCTCCAAAAGTGCGCGTAAAAGTCCATCGATTCGACCATGTGTTAACAAAATGCCATCTGGCTCAATTTCATGCCATGGCTCGATAACAAAACGTCGCTCGTGGGCGCGAGGATGAGGCAGCAGCAACTCATCGCTATAACTCAAGATACTTCCGTATTGAATGAGATCAAGATCAATAGTGCGGGGTCCCCAGTGTTCTTTTCGTTCTCGTCCGAGCGCAGCCTCAATTCCATGCATCATGCTTAAGAAATCGGCTGCAGGAAGATCGCTCTCTGCAAGTGCCACGGCGTTGATGTAATCAGGTTGAACGGGCCCACCCACCGGCTTAGTTACATACATCGAAGAGAGTGCGGTGAGATCAGTTGCTTCTTTAAGGAGTGCCACAGCAAGATCAATATTTTCTTGCGGGTTACCTACATTGGCACCGATTGCGATAACTGCCTTCATCGCGTGATGGTGACCGAGATATCTTCAAAATCGACTGTCACAGGTGCATGTGGCTTATGAACAGTCACACTCACTGATGTAATGTGTGAGTAAGCCGAAGAAATTTCTTCTGCGATCCTGCCAGCGAGTCTTTCGATCAACTGCACGCGCTCTCCCACAATATTGTCATGAGCAATCTGTGCTAAATCTGCATAGTTAATCGTTTCTTGTAAATCATCAGAGAGAGATACCGCGCTCAAATCTAGCGTGACCACAAGATCAACAATAAAGTCTTGCCCCTCGGTGGCTTCATGTGGAAGTACGCCGTGATAACCAAATGCTTTAATTCCGCTAACTCTGATCTGATCAGACACGTGCAATCACCTCCTTGTGTGGAGCCACGCTATGAACTCTAACGCCCCAGATACCGGTAGCGAGAAGATCTTCTGTAATTTTTAGCGTTGCCACTTCGCGTTCACTCGGAGAGTCTCCGCCCAGGAAACGTTTGCGAGATGCACCCACGAGAACGGGGTAGCCGAGATCAACAATCTCAGTGATGCGGTGGATGAGCTCCCAATTGTGTTCACTCTCTTTAGCAAAACCGATTCCTGGATCAAGAATGATTCTCTCTTTCGCAATTCCGGCAGCAAGGGCCTTACCCACCTGTTCCATGAGCTCTACTTTAACTTCTGCCACAACATCGCTATAGGTGGCCTTTGTATTCATATCAATTGAATGTCCGCGCCAATGCATCAAGATGTATTTTGTACCTAGATCTGCAACAACGTGGTGCATCTGTGAATCTGCAAGACCTCCGCTGACATCGTTAATGTAAGTTGCACCTACCTCTACTGCAGCGCGCGCTACGCCCGAGCGCATCGTGTCAATTGAAATTACTGCGCCGTGGTGTGAAAGTTCTTTGATAACCGGGATGACACGAGATAATTCTTCTTCCTCAGTAATTCGTATCGCACCTGGGCGGGTAGATTCACCTCCAATATCGATGATATCTGCACCTTCGGCAATCATTGCAAGACCATGAGCCACGGCAGATTCAAAAGATTCGAACTCTCCACCATCAGAAAAAGAATCAGGTGTGACGTTGAGAATACCCATCACCAACATTTATAATAGCTCTCGTTAGCGATTCGTGATGAGACTAATTGCCTCTGCGCGCGTTGTTGCATCGCGTAACGCACCACGGACAGCACTTGTCGTCGTGCGCGCCTGAGATTTCTTAACTCCACGCATTGACATACATAAATGCTCACAATCAATAATTACAATCACACCCAAGGGATTAAGGATCTTCACCAACGCATCTGCAATCTGGGTAGTTAATCGCTCTTGTACTTGTGGGCGCTTTGAATACAGATCTACAAGTCGTGCAATTTTTGAGAGCCCGGTGATCTTTCCGCGCGGAATATAACCAACATGTGCGACGCCATGAAATGGTGTCAGGTGATGCTCGCACTGTGAAAAGACTTCAATATCTCGAATAATTACTAGCTCTTCGTGACCGATATCGAATGTTGTTGTTAGTACATCTTCTGGAGATTGCCAGAGCCCCTCGAAGTTCTCCTTATAGGCACGAGCTACACGTGCTGGAGTCTCCTTTAAACCTTCTCTATCTGGATCTTCACCGATAGCAATCAGGAGTTCGCGTACGGCAGCTTCAGCGCGTGCCTGATCATATGGACGCACTGCGCGACCATCATCGGGACCAGATGAGACTGGTGAAATATCACTCACTCGAAGGCGCCTTCTTCTTACGTGTCGCGCGCTTTGGCACATCTACTACAACTTTTTTCTCAGGAATTGCTACAGGAGGTTGTGAACTTGGAATGCGATGAATCGATCCAGTCCATGCTGGTCTACGTGGCCATGATGAGACCTTTGCAAAGATCACTTCGATCTCTTCTTTATTGAGCGTCTCGCGTTCAAGGAGTTCAAGAACCATCTCATCGAGTATTGAACGATTAGCAACCAAAATATCGAATGCTTCTTGATGAGCATTTTCAATTAATGATCTGACTTCTCTATCTACAACAGCGGCGAGATTTTCAGAATAATCGCGCTGATGACCATAGTCACGCCCCATAAATGGTGCAGAAGTATCACTTCCTAGCTTGATCGCACCGATTGATTCAGTCATTCCGTATTGAGTCACCATTGCGCGAGCAAGCGCTGTTGCCTTCTCAATATCATTTGATGCACCGGTAGATGGATCGTGGAAGATGAGTTCTTCTGCTGCGCGACCACCAAGTGAATAAGCCAATTGATCTAATAACTGATTACGAGTTGTGGAGTACCTATCATCGTCAGGCAAGACCATCGTGTAACCCAGTGCACGACCACGAGGCATGATTGTTATTTTGTGGACAGGATCTGTATGTGGAAGTGCACGTGCAACAAGTGCGTGACCGGCTTCGTGATAAGCGGTCACGCGACGCTCTTCTTCAGACATCAAGCGTGATTTGCGTTGCGGTCCAGCCATCACTCGATCGATCGCTTCATCTAACTGCTGATCTGTAATGACTTTCCCACCCTCACGAGCAGTAAGAAGCGCTGCCTCGTTAAGAACGTTTGCAAGATCAGCTCCAGTAAATCCAGGGGTACGGCGAGCAAAGTTTTTCAAATCAACATCATCTGAGATTGGTTTGTTCTTTGCATGCACCTTCAAAATATCTTCGCGACCTTTGAGATCTGGGCGATCCACTGGAATCTGACGGTCAAAACGTCCGGGGCGCAAAAGTGCGGGATCAAGAACATCGGGACGGTTAGTTGCAGCGATGAGAATTACTTGGCTATCGCCTTCAAAGCCATCCATCTCAACAAGAAGTTGGTTAAGTGTCTGTTCACGTTCATCGTGACCGCCACCCATACCAGCTCCGCGCTGGCGACCCACTGCATCGATCTCATCAACAAAGACAATTGCTGGTGCATGTAATTTTGCTTGAGCGAAGAGATCACGTACACGTGATGCACCAACGCCGACAAACATTTCAACAAAGTCAGAACCTGAGATTGAATAGAACGGAACTTTTGCTTCGCCAGCAACTGCGCGAGCAAGCAAAGTCTTACCTGTTCCTGGAGGACCGTAGAGAAGAACACCTTTAGGAATCTTGGCACCTAAGAGTGCGTACTTTGCAGGGTTGGCAAGAAAATCTTTTATCTCTTCTAGCTCGGCAATCGCTTCATCTGCTCCTGCTACATCTGCAAAGGTGTTCTGTGGAACATCGTTATTTTGCAGCTTAGCTCTAGATTTTCCGAAGGAGAAAACTTTATTTCCACCTTGGGCTTGGCTCATCAGGAAGAAGAAGAGAAGACCAATAAGTAAGAATGGGAAGAATGAGAAGAGGAAGCTAACAAGAAGTGATTGCTTAGCAACTTCAACACTCCAACCCTTTGCAGGTGGATTACTAGTCAAAGCATCGACAAGTGTGGGCTCTTGGCGGGCTATATAAGAGGCCTCTACCTTTGCCGCACCATTGATGAACTTGCCTGATTTAAGTTCAAGACGGATTTTCTGTGAGTTATCTACTAAGACTGCAGATTCGACATCAGATTTTGCGATTGCATCAAGTGCTTGAGATGTCTTGATTGTCTCGTAACGGTTACCCGCACCAGAAATCTGACCAAAGACCGAAACTGCAACGATCGCGACAATGATCCAGAAAAGTGGACCGCGCAGCAAACGCTTAAATCGAGATTGTGGAACTTGAGGAGTCGTAGAAGGTTTCTTCTTCTTCGGTGCCTGCTTCTTGCTCATTGACTTCATAGATTCTTCTTATTCGTACATGTGCTTTGCAAGCACACCGATAAAGTCGAGGTTGCGATACTTCTCATTAAAATCAAGTCCGTATCCAACTACGAAGTCCTTCGGAATATCAAAGCCAATATACTTAACTTCAACTTCAACTTTGGCTGCCTCTGGCTTGCGCAAGATTGTAAGAATCTCGACTGAGCCGGCGCCACGCGCGACAAGATTGGCGCGGAGCCATGAAAGTGTTAAACCAGAGTCGACAATATCTTCCACGATCAAAATGTTACGTCCAGTGATATCCCGATCAAGATCCTTAAGAATTCGAACGACGCCACTTGATTCTGTTCCTGAACCGTAAGAAGAGACAGCCATCCAATCCATTTCGATATGACGCTGCATCGCGCGAGTCAGATCTGCCATCGCCATGATTGCACCTTTAAGAACGCCGAGAAGGAGTAAATCTTTTCCTTCGTAATCTTTATCAACTTGCGCAGCCATTTCTGCGATACGCGAAGATAATTGTTCTTGAGTTGCAATAACGCGTTCGACATCGGTACCGACTGCTTGTAGATCCACCGGGTGGGGCTCCTTCGATAGTGGGCTAGCGGTAAGGCTAGTTGCGGGCGTAGGCCGAAAGTCTGCCCGAAATCCGGGCAACCTTCACACCGCCTGGAAGGCTGATCTCCCCTTGACCGTGCCATGAGGTGATCAAGGCCTCAACCGCGCTCACATGGTCGGCGGTAATTGAGCCCATCGGAGCTCCTTGAGCGTAGATCGCCCTGCGAATCAAACGAGTGCGGATGGCTTTAGGCAATCCTGCAAGAAATTCAATCTCAAGGGATGCCAGATCATGGCCCTGTGCTGTGCGATCTGTGAGTTGATCAAGTGCATCGGCATCATCTCGGAGAAGGGATGCGGTGCGAGCAAGAGCTTCTGCGATGCCTGGGCCAATCTCTTTCTCCATGACTGGAAGTACTTGCGTGCGCACACGAACGCGTGAAAATTCGGCGTTGAAGTTATGTGGATCACTCCATGCATCTAAGCCAAGATCTTTACATGCTTGCTCGGTAACTTCTCGCGTTACTGATAATAAAGGTCGAATGATTTTTCCATTGACTGCTGCCATTCCAGAGAGTGATCGCGCACCAGAGCCACGCGCTAAACCTAAGAGCACACTCTCTGCTTGATCATCACGAGTATGTCCGAGGTAAATCTGAATTGCACCTCGCTGATCTGCGATTGCATGCAGAGCTGCATACCGAGCATCTCGTGCGCCAGATTCAAGTCCGGAGCTCTGATCAACGTTTACTTCTTGAGAAATAATCTCGCTGAAACCAATTCGCTCTAATTGATTAGCCACTTTACGTGCCTGAATATCAGAGCCATCTTGGAGTTGATGATCGATAGTGACGCCAATACAAGTAATTAATAATTCTTTACTTTCGACAAGC
>Ga0209551_1000287_pt1 | contig 18734 bp, 15 predicted proteins | sample LauGreSuBDMM15SD_2_FD_187568 | JGI IMG/M metagenome (GOLD analysis project Ga0209551, IMG submission 187568) | Freshwater lake microbial communities from Lake Michigan, USA - Su13.BD.MM15.SD (SPAdes) (version 3) | ecosystem: Environmental > Aquatic > Freshwater > Lake | place: Lake Michigan, USA... | reverse complement strand
AAACTTCTAGTGAGAGTTACAGAAAATTCCCAGAAAGTTCTTTCGTAAGTTACACTGTTTGTCCGTTACAACTTTTTTCTTAAATTTATTTTATTTATTTTATTTTATTTATTTATTTATTTATTTCGTTTAATATCCTTACCACCAATACATTACGTTCTTACGTTATCGATTCTTTAATACGTTATCAATGCTCTATTACATTGTTTGGTTGGTTGGTTTAAAATGAATGCTCGTCTATTTTACAATTCCGTTTTTTCAAAATGGTTGGTTTGGTATATCATTCATTATTTAATTCGATTCTACCACGTGAAACCATGACGAAACAGAAATCCCAAGTCCCTAAGGCGAAAGCCGCCTACGCGGAGCGCAAGAGAAGGCAAAACGAGAAATTTTGCGGATTTCTCAAAGCCTATGGACTTCTCAAAGGCCCAAAATTGGTGTTGGACGACACCGATGCACAGGGTAAGACCCTCCAAAGCTCTGCCGCACTTATCAAAGCCGGAGTTAAAGCGGGGGATATTGATGTCCCAAATATTGGGTTTGAGGGGGGCCGTTTTTTGGAAACGGACGGATCTCGGCTTGTTAAAAAAATCGGCCAAAAAATGGGAGTTAAGGTCCATCCAACGGACTTTTTGTCGTTTTTACGACGAAATCCCTCTAAAAAGGCGAACGCTGCGAACATTGATGCGTGTGCATCTTTCAAAACGGTTAAGCCCTTGGTCAAGGAGTATGTGGCCAACCACTTGGTACCCGGCACTAAAAATCTGGTATCATTCACTTTTGAAGGCCACCGTACAGGCCATCGCCCCGACGACCCATTACGGCATGTCGACAACGGTGGCCAAGTTGAAGAGTTCGTCCGAAAAGAACTGAAAAAGGCTTGTGTCCCTTATTTTATGGACCAACTTGTTACTGTCCTGCAAAATGGACCGGATATTAGCAACAAAATGCATATCGCTACACTCTTAATTGAGCCAGCCGAAGAAGTGCACTCGCAGCTCATTTATCCAACAAGTTTGGCTCCGGTCGCACAGCAGGTCGTATATAGGTGTGAAGGCTCAACCTTTGTGCGAGGACTCTTGGAGTCAACTAAGCACACTGTGAAAACCATATGGTGCGATGGCACAGTCACCAAGGGCAACCCGTGGCATCAGTTCAACATCCACTTGGACCCACCAGCTGATGCTCAAATTCTGGGTGAAGAACGGTCTTATACGGATGGTTTGGTGGGCCGAAAGGTCCAAAAGAAATTCGGTGCTGGTGTCTTTACAGGCACCATTTATTATGCACAAAAAATAGAAGATGACCTTGAATGGTCGTATCGTATCATATTCGATGACGGCGACAGCGCTGATTGGTCACTTGAAGAGGTCATGTCCGGCCTGTTACCGGATGACCGAAAGGCCGCTGGTGGCGCTTCTGTTGAACCGGAGGTGGCCAAAAGAGGCCGTGGACGCCCCCCGAAAAACCCTTAAATTTAGTCCTTTTGTTTGTTTGTTTATTATTGGATGTAATTTAAACATACTCCCAAACCATTGACACAATTCCGTTTTTTAAAAAAATTATATTAAGTATGGTTTTACTATATTTTTAGGCTGTTTTTACTATATTTTTAGGCTGTTTTTACTATATTTTTAAAGACTTTAAAGACTGTTTTTTAAAGACATTTTTAAGACTTTTTTAAGACTTTAGTTATGATTATTTGAGGCCAAAATACGGGTTATTAACGACTAATTTTTTCATTGATAAAAACGGTGTATTTGATAAGGTCGGCACATTCTCTTCGTAGTGCCGCCTTCTTCTTGGCCTCCCGGTCTTCCGTCTTCACCTTGGCCCCGTTGCGTGTGGCCTTACTCTTCACCGCGCCCCCTTTTACCGCACCCCCTTTTACCGCGCCCCCTTTGCCCGTGTACAGAGAACGGTTGTTGACGTTATAGAGACGCGCCACTGGATGAACCATCGGATGAACCACCGGATGAACCACTGGTACAGACATTCCTTGTTGATCCGCCTTCGAAGCCATTTGGAAAATCGGGAAAAATAATTAAATAATGATTTATGGTTTATATAACAAAATTACGTTTTACGTTTTTTCTTATTTGTTTTGTTTGGATATCAATATCACTATGAAAAGAGTAACGGAACTGAAAAAGTGTAACGGAACTGAAAAACTTTAATTAGAAACTTTTAGAAAATTTCAATAACAGACTACTTCTACGAAAAAAAACTCAGAAAACCCCCAGAAAAACCTCAGAAAAAACCTCAGTAAAAAGCCAATCACATGAGATCTGAATCATCGCCGCAGTATGCTATGATATAAACATCCAATGAGACGATAATCATACCAAATATTCCCTTATAGTCACTGCTACGCCTGTTGCGACGGAAATATGCATTAGACGATGACAGCGAAACGTCTCCAAGAGCTGACCCAAGCAACTCATTCTCAGGGGACAAAATCGCTCCTGTTGCAACTAAATAGTCACTGATTTGTCTGGGGCAAACTCTTCCCTTCGGTGACGAAGTACGAATCTGGAGAATCTGAAAGTATGTTGGATCAAACCTATGTGCCGGAACATTCAGTACTTCTCGTTGAAGTCTCTCAATGGGCATCGAATAATGAGCAACCCACTTTTCACCTTTCTCGATTAGGTCGGCTAATCGGTTAATAGGTGTACCCAATGGCGCACTAACAAAGTGGGTCAAGTTTGCGATCAAATTCTCGCGCGCGCAGAGACTGGCATCGTCACCAAACAGCTTAAAGTTTAACTCAAGTTCAATCGTGTTGCCTTTCAAGAGCACCGCGGTGGTATGTACGCCATCTCTTGCACCGTCGTTGAAAAGCATTGGGGAAGTGCATGTCGGTGTCACCTGAAATTCGCCTAGTAATTCGCGATGTGTCGGGAAGCAAAAGAAGACATTCGGAATTGGATATCGCTCGGCATACTGTTGCAGTAGTTGACCAAACCCTTTTATAATAGCTAAACGGACCGGTTTCGAGACACGTTTCATAAACTCTAGGAAAAAGTTCAGTTGCTCATCAAAGAATCGCACATGGACTTGGAATGCGCCGTCACCAAACAAAAACGTAAGACCTCTAGTTATCTCAAGGTTCTCGGTAACCATGCGGATAGCATATTCCTCCGTAACTTTCAAGATTCCAAGTTTCTCGGTTGCTCTCTTGTGCATAAGTTTCACTGCTTCGTCAAGTTTTGAGTCGTTCCATTTGTACCCGTGATGGACCCAACCCTGTTGAATATGGGTTTCGACGGCACGAAACGATCTGATCTTTTTCGGAACAACCGGACCAGTGTGTTCGCCATCATCGTCTAGTGCACCGCCATCACGGGTGTGTTTGGCGCCACAGACACGACTGTCATTAACGGCGATCATTTGAAGTTGCTGTGTGCTCGATGACACGACGATACCATCAGGCCGAACTGTGGGCGGAGCATCACTAGGGGTTGCGACTGGCAAACATAATGCATCATCAACATCATCACTTACAGGTGCATGTCCATTGCGCGGTCTTTTTTCTTCTTCACCGGTTAGATCAATAATAGGTCTTTTACGATCAGCCATTTCTTTTAGTTTGGTTTGGTTTTAAATAATGATCTTACATGGTAATCAATTAGATAATACGTTTATCAAAATTACGTTTATCAAAGCTACGTTTTACAGAAATACGATTTTACAAAAAAAAACAATTAAATTAAATATATGGCAGTTCCGTTGAGAGCAACGGAATTATAAAATGCGCGAAAAGTTTTTCAGTTTTTTAAAAATTAAATGTGAAACGGTTTTGAGTGTACGTACTGGAGGTTTTTCTGGGAGGGTTTTCTGGGAGGGTTTTCTGGGAGGTTTTTATGGGAGTTTTTTTTGAGTTTTTTCTGGGAGGTTTTTTTTTGAGTTTTTTTAAAGTGAAGGGGTAGGTTTTTTTGGCGACTCAACTTTGATTATTTTACAGTGAAAATGTACCACTGCAAAAAACGGCTACCCCTAAAAAACGGCTAAAAATCTACGTTTCCGAAAACACCTCAGACAAGGCTCCGAAAAAATACGACTACAAGGCTACGAAAAAACTACTCCAAGGCTCCGAAAAAACTTCAAACGATCCGAAAAAACTCCAAACGATCCGCAAAAAACTCCAAACGATCCGCAAAAAACTCCAAACGATCCGCAAAAAACTCCTTGAACAGTGGGCACCAAATGACTCTTAAAGAAGTGGATCCTCAGAATCTTCGTGGAAGATGTAGATGTGAAACACTGCTTCAACCACAACATCCCCGTGCCCGAAATCAGAGCGATATGGAAGCTCACCACCAGTGAAAAAAGGCGCGTGGTTAGTAACCAAGGTCACATCACCGACGGCGCATTCGCTGATATCCTCGTCGTAAGATACCAACTTATTCGTGATTCTCTCCAAGTAATTGTCACGCACACGAAGAATAGTAACCCTTGGGTGGGTTCTGAGCCTCATTTTTGTAGGGTCGTAACAGCCCAGACGAAAGCCCGCTTGAAGCCATTCAGAGTTTACGTATCTCGACTCAAGTTCGGAAATCATAGGGCTTTGCAGAAATTTTTTGACCCATTTCGCACCGGCAGGGGCTAGACCGAAGCAGTCGATCAACTTTGTGTCCGCTGGCACGATGACAGGCGTAGGAATTGTCAGGTCACCAAGACGTTCTGCTTCCGCATTGTCGGAGCCATACAATGCAAACGTCATTTGCAGCCTGCAAGTTTCTTGCCTCAGCTTCCAAATCGTGGCATGCCTCCAGTGGCAATTCGACACATTGAAATGTGGGGCAGTTGGCAACCCTGCGATGAGATTGCCTCTTTTCAACAAGGCCGGATGACTCGGGTGATCATAGTTAATGTTGGTATGAAGCAGTAGACCCAACGAATCATAAATGAGTTTCCCAAGCTCCATGATCACGGCCAAGAACGTTGGTTCAGGCACGTCCAAGCGTACGAAGTAAATCGAAAAGTTGAGCTGTTCCGGCGCGATGACGTTTCGGATATGTACCTCTATGGCACCGTCACAGCATCCAAGGGTAACGCCCCTTTTGTAAACAACCGTCCGACTCATTGCCCGAGCGTATGCCAAAATCCCAAACTTGGCCTCATGAAATCGTTGACGCAATAGTTGGATCGCTACAGTGGTAGGTTCTGACATCCATTGGTGGATGTACGGGTTACCGGTCAGGTCGCGCCATTTGCGTTTGATCGAAATCTTGACCATTTTAATCGCACCCTCCTTTGACGTGTCGGCCTCAACGTCCAAATTAGCAATGTGTTCAGCCTTTTTTTGAGCAACGTATAAGTCGAACTGCAAAGTAAACGACTCAATATTGTCTGGATTGATTTGAAACCCATGAAATTGCGAAGCAACATAGAGTTGTCTCCCGCCGTCGGGGGGGTTATAGAAACTGCCGTTCCTGTAAATAATGTTATGTGCAGCCCAGCCGTTCATATTGCGAGATCCAAACCCAATCGGGTTGCCTCGTGAGTTCAGTATTGACCCGTCGACACCAACTTCGGCTGGAGCAGCGACTGCAGCGCCACCGGCAACAGACGCGCCCTTTATTGCTTTTGTAACAGTAGCCATGTTTCTAATGACTTTGCCTTGCGCGCTTGAAGACACAATGACACCATCAGCTCGAACAGTTGGTGGAGCATCCGCGGTAGTCGCATCCGCTGTAGTCGCATTCGCTGTAGTAGCGCTGGTAACAACATGCGCAAAAGAACGAGAGGAAGGGTTAGTTATACGACGAACCGTACGTCTGTTGTCATCGTCCTCCGAATCCGATAGAACGATTGGATTTTCTTTGGTTCCTTGCATCGTTCCTTGCTCCTTCTCCATAATGTTTTGGTTTTTAATAATGATTTGGAATGGAAAGTAAAAATAAAAATTGTTTTTGAATTCTTTTTTCCGTTTATTGCAGATTACGTTATTCAGCTTACATTCCAAAAAAAAACAAAAAATATTAATTTATTATTGGTAGTTCCGTTGTACAACGTAATTATAAAGTGCGCGAAATTGTTTTTCAGTTTTTTCAGCCGTTACACAATATAAATAAACCTAGGAACAACCCTAAGAAACATAGGAAACATAGGAAACATAGGAATCACATTCTAGAAACGGAGTAATATCAAAAACGGAATCTGTAAGCTAAACGGAACAAACCAAAATCATAAACTTATAAATTATCAATTATCAAAATTACAAATATTCGTTGATACTTCATATTCATAATAAAATTTAAAAACCATGTCTGTTTATGATCAAGCAAAAGCTTATCGCGCAAGCATCACTAAAGCGCACCTTAAGGCTACACAAAATGCGCTTGCGGTGTTGATTGAGTTTTATGATGTAGGATTCTCTCAGCCTTACCTAGCCTTGATTATGCATATGCTTGTCGAAACAAATGAGACATACATCACCGGAAGACATCAACCTGAGATCAGTATGATACCCTCAGCGTGCTCACATGGCCCTTCTTATAATGCAGCGCATGCATCTATTGCACAGGGGTTCGACACACATGCCTTAACACCAATTGTTGACCACATTAACCCCATCGGAGCATTCGCGAGTTATTCTTTTCAATGGCACGAAGTGTCCACTGCCATGATAACCGAAAGTTTATCTAACCCCAGTGCAAGTGCAAATGTCGAGGCGGCACGTCAATACGCTGAAAGATTCTTCACCAGACTGTTTCATATAGGTCTATCAATTGAAACTGTGGATAGGGAAATCCTTCAGGGTCGTATCAATTTGGGTACTAGAGATGCTTGCGGAAATATGGAGCAGTTGGCACAAGTGATGATCGAGTTGTTGGAATGGGTAATGGAGCCGCTACCTCTAGTGCCAATCGCTACCCAACCTGTCCGTGATCCCTCCAAGGTACGTGTAACGATCACCGGAATAAGAGAACGCGATGGTGTAAGCGTGGAGCTTCCGGGTGAACCTATGTACGAAGCTCCTAGAGGTTACTCTCTTGAAAATTTATGCAATATGTACGCGAGCCGAACCTCCAGTTTGAATGGGATGAGATGCTCAAAGGCTGAGGTTATGCGTCAGTCGGAGTCGACTTTTCGAGAGACGCAAATAACCGATTATATGGTCGATGAAGATATACGCGTCAAACTTTACTATTGTCCCATGGATGCGGATGGGCCCGCGGATGGACCTGCGGTTGCGGATGGACCCGCGGTTGCGGATGGACCCGCGGATGCGGATGTGCCCGCGGATGGACCTGCGGTTGCGGATGAGTTTGCTGATGATCCCGTGGATTATCCCGATTTTTGGTTACCATAGGTCACAAGTTGTTTTGAGTGTCATTGAATTTTTTAAAAAGTAATTTAATAAGACGTTATTTTAAACCTAAAACAAAAACCGTTTCACAAATTTAGCAAAAACAAAAAAATAAAGGAATAAACCTAGGAACTTTATAAACCTTGAGAATCTTAGGAATCTTAGGAATCTTATAAAACTAGGAACCTAGAGGTGATAGTACTCTACATATATATAGTATTATTACCAACGGCAGTATAGCTTTTTTTTGTAAGTATAAGTTTTTGAAGGCTTTTTGTATTTGCAAAAGAAAGAGTTTTATTTACCAAAGACCGATGGACATCAGAATAATATGAAGGATAGCTTAAGAAAAACTTAGAAAATACTAAAACTACAAAAAAGGTTTTTGAACAAAGTGGACTTTAATCGAGTTCGGCAAGGCTGGCGTGGACGAATGCCTTCATTTCCATGGCCTCGTCATAAGCTTTCTGAGTGGATGCATCCCAGATATCCCGAATCTGGCGAAGATTTCTGTGGGCCATCGTGCGGATCGCATCAGCTTGAGCAATAATACTCTTGGTACGAGAAGCCAACTTGGCAGATAACGCCTTCTCAGTGTGGGGCAGCTTTTGTCCGTCAGATTTACCACAAAAATCATCATACAGCTTTTTCAAACGGCCAATAGATCGGAATTCTTCGCGAGAGGAAGCATGAAAATGAATAAACTTCTCCACGGTGTCGTTGACCACTTCAATGATATCAGTAGTTACAAAATGAGTGGTTGGAGTAACTACGTCGGCAATAAGTGTAGAAGATTCAGTTCGAATAACCCATGCATGCACAGCATCAATATAGCGGGCGGCATCAAAAATTTCCATGGTTTTTATCGAATTCGACTCAACAAGTGTTTCAAACTCACCCTGTTGAACCGCCAAATCCAGCATGAGTGCGTCACGCAGCTCTGTGTCATATGCGTGTGATAAATCTCCAATTTGAAATTTCATAGCGGCAAGTTGGATATCGGATGTAGGAATGGCTTTCTTCAACTGATCTTTGCGAAGATCAATGCTGCAGATGGATGCAGAAGCCGATAAAAAAACTACATCGGAACCGGTAGATTTGGTAGATTCGTCGGATGAATCACTGACTGTGATGACCGGCATCGTAATCTCTGAAACTTCTGAAGTACGAGAAAAATCAAGAGATGGCAGGGAATACAGATCGTCCAAAAATTGTGGGACAACATCATCGGCAGGCTCATCTTGCTCTGCAACTTTTGATTCCGCTTGACTTGTAAATTCTGGAATTCTCGGCGGAATAGGCTGGACGTTGGCACTTGCAGCTTTCTGCACAGTGATATTTGTCGCAATGTACTCGACCACTGCCCGGTGGATGGGTGTGTCAACATCAGTGGAAAACTTGAGCAGGTTGGCGTATGAAACCGGATGTCGTGTGTAATCGATAGGAAGATCGGCCGGAATTTTGTAGTTGGGATCTGTAACTGTGATGATACCCAAATGCTCAATATTATTTCCTGTATTAAGAAAAACCGGGACGGTTCAATCAACATTTTTTAATTTGTATTTTCCAAATTTTGTACCTGTAAAAGCGTAAAAGTTCACATCTTTGGTTCCGATTTCGGGAACCAGTGCCAATAAACGTGTTGTACGAAAACGGTTTGTAGTAAACGCAACGCATAACTTGTTAACATCTCCAGAATCCTTGCTAAAATTGTCTGCCACAATAAGCGGGATTAGCAATGGAAAAACGGCAGCTACAGGAAAGCCGTTATTGGCAAAGTTTGTAAGTAAAACTTTGAAAAGATCAACCATTTCTGCCCGAAGAACATGCACTTTGTCGAGCCTAAACTTTGCTAGCCCTTGTTGCGTTTCGAAGTTAGTGAGTACTAATTCGCTGGAAACATCAGTGTCAAATGATAAATAAAAATCATCAAGCATACTTGCCGCCGATTTTCGGTAAACAACACGACCCGGCTTTGAATTCACAGCTTTGGCGAATTTCATTAGGGGGCTGCGAGTGAACCAGACCTCGGTTGGCAAAAGAAAACAGCTGGCGACAAATGCCGGATCTGTTTGGAGCTTGGCCGTAAAAAGTTCAACCTTCTCAATAACACAATCAGGGAGTTGAGACAAAGATAATTGGCAGTTATGCGAATAGTTTTTCAGGTGAGAATACAAACGCCCATCTTGATTGCGAAAGCGATCTTCGCTAGTAATACAACGGCTGCTCATTTTAGATAATTAGTGATGATTGCTGTTAACTTACCTGTAAAAAAAAAATTTATTTCTACAGAAAGGTTGTGCTATCTCGAATAAATATTCTGGAAATGCAGCCTCGTGGAATAAATATTCTGGAAATGCAGCCTCGTGGAATAAATATTCTAGATAAACTACCACGTGGTTGCTTCTGTGGATCCCATCGAAGAAAAGAACAATGATGGTAAGAAATAAAAATCAAAACAAAAATTATAAATTTAGCATTGCAGATATATTTTTTTTCTATCGAAACATATTTTAATTATTTTCCACAAATGGCTGAGAAGTTTGTTGTATTCCAAAAGGACGGTACGAAGTTCACAGGCACGATGGAAGAAGTGGCAGATAGGATCTGCAAACATCTGGAGCTGCCGGCAGGTTCGATCGAAGTAACTACTGCTACAGCTGGCACTGCATCGGGAGGTAGCCGAGTTCTTGGAGCCATTGGAGCTATGCCGGTGAAGCCCGAAGATCTGCCATTCTATGGCCCTGAGCGCCCCCCTGTGGACGCGTCAGCCAATTCAACAAAGAAAGCGAAGAAGTCAAAGAAAGGGTCCGCTTAGAATGTCTTTGACGCTTAGTTTTGTGTTGCGATATTTTGCGATCACGCTTTAAGCTTATAATAACAACTTTTTATTAATATACATCTTGCTTGGTAATAATACTATATATATGTAGAGTAATATCATCAGTGCACGTACGTACGTAGTTGAAGTACGTTTTACGTACGTACGTAGTTGAAGTACGTTTTTGTTTTAGTTGGTGACGTACGTTACGTTTTGTTTTAGTTGGTGTCTATATCTAATAAAAAAAGGATTGGATTTGTTTAAGCTTTATATTTTTCTTAATTTAAAACAAATATTGTCAAGTTCGGAGTTAAATTATGGCTTATTTACACCAAGCGTTTTTTTATGGCACGTGAATTCCGTTGAGCCGGATGTAGGCTGACATTCCGTTACGAATAAATGTCTGTAGTGAACGGTCTTTGTCGATTTCGGCGAGGGAAAAATGCAATGGGATGGGTTGTTCGGCACAAACAGACCAGTGGTAGTCCCACATGAATTCCGCGTAGAACATCGCTTTCTTACGATCGAATACGCCTCCGCGATAGAACAGTACTGCAAACTGAGGATGCGTTTCAAACTTACGTACCACCTCACCAAAAACAAGATTACGATGTTCATTCACCATAATGCTCATAGAAACAACTTCAATCGGTTTAGGTCCTATCATCTTTTCGAATTAAAATATGATAAACTATGAAATATGAAAAAAGCAAATAATTAGATATTACCTCTTTTGTTTTACACTAAACTACTCCCCACTGTGTTCTCAGGAGAGGAGGAAAGAATGTTCTTAGAACAGGAAAGGAGGAAAGAACGTTCTTAATCTAAAAATCCAAATACGAGTTATTTCGGATTTAAATTTGATTAAAGTTAAAAATTCATGGGAAAAACAGGCCTATTCAAGGCAATAATAACTTACAACGCTAAAAAACAGGCCTAAAAACGTGCTAAAGGCAATTACATCAACGTTCCAGCTGATTCGTCATGTGCAGCAGCAATGGCTTCATCAACGGTAAACACTACAAGCACGCTGTTCGTGAAGTAAAACCGGCTACCTTGAATCGGCATAGCACCACGGTTGGTGAAGTGGGCGTGCCAATGGTCTGCGCCAGCATGAGCCACCAAGTCGGTACCGAGATACTGCGCATGAACGTGCAAGGGCGTGGGTTGAAGCACACCTTCTCTGCTGAGAGTATGTACCCCCGGAGGACGAAATAAACCGGCGCACCTTTGGGGTCCGACGTGATCAAATTTCTCTGTCTCTTGCGCCGTATCGACATATTCCTGATAATCCGACAACCATTCGTCGATAGTAGCACCGGAACGACGCGTTACATGATATCCATTGCCAGATATGATCTGTTTACCCCCGTAGGTCGGTTGAAGTTTAAAAAGTTCGGTATCGCTTGCGCCCGTGTGCTCAAACGGCTCGGATACAGTGCGGGTCAGATGAATTGTCAACTGTCCGTAAGCAAACCCCAGCCTATCTTCTCCCGGACCATTGCTCTGATTCCAGAAAAGAAATTCCTGTGTCAACCCTGACATCAGTTTCTTTGACGGTCTAGACTCGTCGCTTTCCTCATCGCTTGCCGCCGCAACAGTTTGCAGATATTGAGCTGGGTCAGGCATATCTCGAATATATGTGGAGTTGATTAGTGGGTGAATCGAATCATACACTTCAAAGTCCAATAGCAGAGTTGACACAATTTTACCACCATTCGTATCAGTAAATCGTGCGGTGAACTGTGCCCTCCATTCATCCTCTTGAAAACACTGGTTGATTGCTTTGACCAAAACCTTCAAGTCCTTACGCAATTCCGCACAGCTTTTGAAAATGGTGAAGTCAAATCGCAAGTGCAATAACCCCTCACAGAAACATACTTCAACTGTGAAATCGGTGACAAACTGTTGCAATTTTGTTTTCGAGGCGGCGCCCTTCATGTATAAACGCAAGCCGTTGGGCACTGACATTGAGAACTTTTTAATGCGTTTAAAACCGAGGTCTTCAATCTTGTCCAACTCCGGCTTTAAATCAGACACCATATCATCAGCAGTTCGGGCACATTCGGACACTTCCTGCTTTGTTGGCTTTGCTCGCGGTTTTTTTTCTGGCTTAGAAGACCCGATTTCGTACGACACACCGCCACCACCAGCAGAAGACACTCCGCGGCCAGTACCAGCAAAATATGAACCGCCACCAGCAGCAAAAGACATGCCGCCGCCAGCAACAAAAGGTGAGCCGCCACCAGCAGCAGCAAAGGGTGAACCGCCACCACCAGCAGAAGAAGACACGCCGCCACCAGAAAAATACACGCCACCAGCAGCAAAGGGTGAATCGCAACCAACAGCATAACCACCACCCACCTCACTTTGAGAAGCTATGAACTCTCGATCATTATCATCTAAATCACATAATAAATCAAACCATTCACTAGTAATTTCAGGTTCTTTCTTATCCATGGTTTAAAGTTGCAGAATTGGATTAAAATATGCTATGAATGATGAAACAAATAATTCCAAATGTTATTTGTATTTTTGTACATTACGTTGGTTTTGCTATTCCTGCAAGAATCGTATTTTTTAAAAATAAAATATATATCCAACGGAACTAAAAAATAGCATAATTCCGTTGAGCGCGCAACTTTTTCAGTTTTTATTACGTACGTACAAAAACGTGAAAAACGTGAAAAAAACACAGGAAACGTGATAAACACAGGAAATGCGATAAGATGAAAAAACGTAATTATTACAAAACGTAATTTCGTTAATTCAGTATTCCGTTCATAATTAAATACCATTTCTCAAAGACTAACGTATCTTAAAAATGGAAGACATTAAATACGGAAAGAAAATTCATCAGGCGAAAAGTTTTGAAGTTGCGTTCGCTATGGCTATTCGCACCCCAATTCAGATGACTGAGTGGCATATGACTCACCCCAAAAAAGAGTGGCCTGCGGGGATGGATTCACCATTCATTCAATACACCTATGAAAACAGGAGTGGATACAGCTGGGAAAGACGACACGAAGAAGGCGTGTACAAAATTGATGTTGAAGTAAGTAAAAAGGCGGTGATGTCAATTAAGGTGGATACAGGGTCAATCAGATCGTATTTTGAATCTGGATTCATTGAAAACGCACTCGTAAGTCTGAGCCCTGAGAGACACGAGGCATTCGAGTTGTCATTTGATTTAACTGGCGACGAAGGCATTACGCCCGAGTTCCCACTGCCAGCAGGTGTCTTCCACCAAAAGTTTATCGACAGACACTATGGTTCCCCAGATATTCACAAAATTGGATTCGGGTTGTGGTGTCTTTCGGATGTTTGTTTCAAGAGCGCAGATTATTTTATTCACGGAGGCAAATCTCGGCCAATGTTCAAGTTCGTGCTGGCAAAACCTTTAAGCCATGTGCTTGACACAATCGCGCAAACCACTGGCTTAGACCGCAGGACATTGCGACTTGCACGAGGCGGTACTGAAGACACGAGTGAAGATCTATCTGGTATCCCAGAAGATACACCTCTTTGGGCCGTAACTCATTTGATTGAAACATTATGCATTGATGACACCGTTAGACCATAGTCATATATCATAGTCTGATTTTATGACTGGTTTTTGGATAACTTATAAACAGTGCTAATTTAACACACATATTCACCCTTTTTTTCTAGTTAGTTAAGCACAGTATGTTTCTTTCAATCAATATGTATATAGGTTCCAAAAGAAAGTTCTGCGAATATTCATTGCGTAGGTACGTAATGTGTAACGTATGTGAAAAAAGGGTACGACACCATTTAGTCAAACAAATCTTTAAGGGTTATACTAAGCCTAATTTGTGTTTTTTAAGGCGTGTTTAAATTAAAAATTTGATTATAAGGCTTATAATAAGCAATACAAAACAGGACAGAGGTAATTTATGACCAGATTCTACACAAAAGTCAATGTAAGGATACCATCCATTTCAATGTCAGAAACAATATCTGTCCGATAATACGGACCACCATCACAGTTCTGATAGGTACCATTTTGCGTCAGGGTTTTCCCCTCAAATCTCGCCCCGTTTTCACTCATGAACTTCTCGATGACGTCACCAATTGTTGACCCCAAAGGCATGGTCGTGAACCATGCTTTAGGCCATACTACCTCCTTTTGCTGAACCTTCGCAATGACGGTGACATTATACACATCAGGTTCAACACAAGGGGCAGCACTAGTTTCAAGACGCGGTTCAAGACGCGGTTCAAGACGGGGTTCAAGACTCGGTCCAACCGAGAGTCGAAAAATTTGACTATTTCTGTCAATACCATCACTCATGGAGACGACGCGAGATATCCCGGTTAACCACTCTCTATCATCGAGATCAAAAGCTATCACACTATGGCACGCCATATTATGTAGATAATGCCCGTGATAATGGGTGTCTTCATGTAGTTCCTTTGAACCCATGTAAGCGGCGACAAGTTGTTCGATTGTTGTATGCGGACCAACATTAATAAACTCAACACGACTCCAAGTTACCATACTGTGTCCCAACGGGTGACCGGATTTCGTAGGGTCGGAGAAAACCGCATCCATAAGAACTTTACCACCCGCAACTTTCGCCTCCGCTTGACCACCACCAGCTTTGGCTTCCGCTTGACCACCCGCAACTTTTGCCTCCGCTTGACCACCCGCAACTTTCGCCTCCGCTTGACCACCCGCAACTTTCGCCACTGGCACATCATCATTATCATCTTTAGTCATGTCGACTGGAAACTCATATGAAGCACCAGCAATCGGCTTCTTGCTCAGTCTTAGGCTAGCTATACCTACAGTAAGTGCACTGACTGATGAAGCTTTCTTACCACTCTTTTTGCTGTCAGAGGAGTGGAATGCCTTTGTGTTTCTTGATGAAGACATGGTAAACAAATATAAATATTGCAATTGGAAGTTGTTGGTATTTAATTATGAACTGAATACTGAATTAAATATAATTACGTTTTGTAATAATTACGTTTATTCATCTGATCGCATTCCCTTTGTTTATCACGTTTTTTCACGTTTCTTATGTTTTTTCACGTACGTACATATGAAAAACTGAAAAAAGATGTTGCGCGTAACGGAACTGTACTTAACGGAAACAAAATATATTAATTTAATTAATTCCCAGATTCCCAGATTAATTCCCAGATTCCCAGATTCCTAGAATCCTAAAATCCTATATTCCTAGAAATCCCAAAACGAAATAAAAAAAACAATTTATAATTTTTACATTGTAATCGATTCATTCATTCGCTCATAAATAAATCCAAATAAACAACGGAAATATACCAAGCTAACCATAAAAATGAATCCTACCAACAACATGCATACTGATTCCCCCTTAGGTCCACTTCGCGATATGCCTGTAGGTGAAATGAAGCGGGCGATGGACAGTGCTATTAATGCGTTTACTGCGGACAAGAAGCAGCGCGTTAGTGCTGGTGGAGCGGTGGCTGGTGGAGCGGTGGCTGGTGGAGCGGTGGCTGGCGGAGCGGTGGCTGGCGGAGATGCGGAGGTCGGTGTGCCGGACGAAGCTGTGGACAAAGAGCGCGAGGCTGCTCTGAAAAAGAGGCGTGAAAGGGCTGAGGCTGCTGCGGCCGCGGCGGAGAAACGGTTGAAGACGGAGACCACCGTTGATGCTGAGTCTGCAGATGGCGCTACCTGCGGAGGTGTTGAGCCATCAGAGCCGGCTGGTGGCGATAAGCCAGCAATCGTTCTGGAGACTGAGGGGGTCATTGACCTCACCATGGACTCACCAAGTGCACCCTGCTGCACTGCCACAACCGACGCTAACGGAAACGTCGTGTTCGTGCCATTGTACGACGATGAGGACTATCACGCGTTCTCGCATCCTTCGGGTCCTCCGGCGGAATTTCCCATATCGCCCAGTATCGGTTTCTGCGGTGTCGATGGTCACATTGTCATTACCGACAACACCCCACCACAGACAATCACCTCGCCAATCGTCGTGGACAATGACGAAGAGGTCAGCTCGGTCGCCACTGAGGAGCAGAAGGCGGAGGTCGTGGTCCCAGCCAGCCCGGTTGTCTCTGTCGCCACTGAAGAGCAGAAGGAGCAGGTCGACGTCGCGGGCTCAGCCAGCCCGGTTGTCTCTGTCGCCACTGAAGAGCAGAAGGAGCAGGTCGAGGTTGCGGGCTCAGCCAGCCCGGTTGTCTCTGTCGCCACTGAGGAGCAGAAGGAGCAGGTCGACGTCGCGGGCTCAGCCAGCCCGGTTGGGTCCCCGGATCTGTTCGCAGATCCCAACGCTACTGCAGGCGGGTCCCCTGTTCACTTGACACCCCTTTCGGCTACTCCCTCAAGCGCTGCGACGACTCAGAGCGAGACCGCTCCACTTGAGTTTGTTGGCCCCGCTGGTGAGGGCATTCTCAAGTTCAAGGGGTTTGGGTATGACAAAAAGGAATAATTTAAGCTTGATTTTGTGGGGCATGTATTGTAATGCAGTCGGAGAAAATTTGTAGGTGATATTCGGCATGTTTTTGGCTTAACCTAGCATGCATTTGGTATTGGGGCTTTTGATGCCTAACTAATTAAAGTTATTTAAACACCACTTAGTTTCCCCCTACCCCGGGGGTGTCTTCTAGAAAAATTGTAGGGTCCCACCTATACCCCCCACCCCAACCATAGTACAGAGGTTGTCTACCATAGTGTATACCTAGGTGGAGCCCTAGGGGGTCCTGCCCTCTGTTATGAACTGGTAGTACCTAGGTGGAGCCCTAGGGGGTCCTACCCCCCCCCTGCTGTCGGCATGTAGTACCTAGGTGGAGCCTTAAGATGGGTCCCCCCTGTCTCCGCCATGTAGTACCTAGGTGGAGCCCTGAATCGACCGGAGGGGTCCCCCCTGTCTCCGTGATTGAATACCTAGGTGGAGCCCCGAATCAACAGGAGGGGTCCCCCCTGTCTCCATGATTGAATACCTAGGTGGAGCCCCGAATCAACAGGAGGGGTCCCCCCTGTCTCCGTTTTTGAATACCTAGGTGGAGCCCCGAATCAACAGGAGGGGTCCCCCTGTCTCCGTTTTTGAATACCTAGGTGGAGCCTTAAGAGGGGTCCCCCCTGTCTCCGTGTTTGAATATCTAGGTGGAGCCTTAAGAGGGGTCCCCCCTGTTTTTGACTTGGTAGTAACAAGGCTTAGCCCTAAGGGGGGTACCCCCACTACGCTAAACAAAAACAAGTCATTGTATCATTTAAATTTCGTTTAATTAAATCATTTAAATACACATTTTATGGGGGGGGGTAAGCCCAACCCTAGCGTTTTGGGGGGTAAGATAGCAGCCCTAAAAGACCAAAAAAACAGACATAAAATGGCCATTCAAGTGATATCGCCGCCTTGATTGAGTTGCCGAATGCCCATATAAGTGTATCCGTAACGGTCATCAAATCGTCCACCACGCTCACCATAAACCCATCTTGGCCTATAAAGTACATGATCTCCCACCATGCGTAGCTCAGCCAGCAAGCCATAATGCCCACATATATCATTCCAGCATACTTGATAACAGTAATCGTCTCGGGTTTCATGTTTATATTAAATAATGATCAGTACCAACAAGTAGAAAAACAATAATTAATGACAAATACATGACAAATACATGACAAAAACGTGAAAAAATTGGGAAAAAACGGGCATTTTATAGTTCCGTTGGACCAAAAAACCATTTGCGCCCTCAACGGAATTATTATTTATACGGTTTAAATCCGATTGTAAGGGGGTACTGTATCGGTTTCAGGGTTTTGTCCCTCATTTCTGCCTTCCATTGAAAGGGGGTACTAAATGGCTGTAAATGCCCTTTTATCCCGATTTTAAGTACGCTAAACTATCATTTAAACCATTAATTACACTGTACAATTAATTCGGATTTAATTGTAAGGGGGTACTGTATCGGTTTCAGGCTTTTGTCCCTCATTTCTGCCTTCCATTGAAAGGGGGTACTAAATGGCTGTAAATGCCCTTTTATTCCGATTTTAAGTACGCTAAACTATCATTTAAACCATTAATTACACTCTACAATTAATTCGGATTTAATTGTAAGGGGGTACTGTATCGGTTTCAGGGTTTTGTCACTCATTTCTGCCTTCCATTGAAAGGGGGTATAAATACAATTTTAAATCGTGTAAAATTTAATTTTAAATTTTAATTAATTACGTTGTCCGCTGATTGCACTGTATCATTTAAAAAATGGCACTGTATCATTCATCAGGCTTAAAAACATTCGTACAAATTTTGGAACAAAAATATGTCCCTAGTGCAATCCACATATTATTTATAAACGTTCCTCCAGTAGAAATCACAAACCGCATCGCTTGACAGTGTGGTGTTGGGACAGCAAAGGGACTCTTCAAAAAACCAATGAAACTTAATTCTGCACAATATACTGGATACAAATTGGCCGCAATAAAATGCAAAACAATCCAACCTAAATAGATTCCAAAAAGATGAAGAAATGGTTTAATGTATTCATAGTAAGACTTGAAATTCAGATTTTTAAAAAGAAGAAAAAAAGAAAGATTTGATGGAGAATTAAATAATGAATAATTCTGCAAAACAAATC
>Ga0209551_1000284_pt1 | contig 18749 bp, 19 predicted proteins | sample LauGreSuBDMM15SD_2_FD_187568 | JGI IMG/M metagenome (GOLD analysis project Ga0209551, IMG submission 187568) | Freshwater lake microbial communities from Lake Michigan, USA - Su13.BD.MM15.SD (SPAdes) (version 3) | ecosystem: Environmental > Aquatic > Freshwater > Lake | place: Lake Michigan, USA... | reverse complement strand
ATTCACACTTCTTCAAGTGCTCTTCATAATACTTTCTTGCTGTGCTTTTGGATACCGATGCTAGTGTGCATATTCCTAGCCATACATAACAACCAGCCACTGCTAGATATATCATGAAGGTTTGTCCGAGCCTGCTAATATTTTCTTGGATACGATTTTCGCCGTACATTGTGATGAGGGGTGAATTAATACTGAACTATAAAGACATTTCAATTTTTTCTGAAAACAACCTTATAAAATATTAACAATAATATTAACAATAATATTCGCAATAGTAATAAAATTGAACATGAATATTCATAATATAACACTGATAACCTATACAAAATGGACTTGCAAGTATATAACGCATATGACCTTAGTGAATACTCTTATTATCATCCGCTAATTGCGTTTGCAACAATAACCATAATTGCTGCGATTATGGTTATTGATTATCTTACTTTTAAATTACAAATTTATGATGAAATGAAAAACCATAAAAATAAATCTAACCTAGCGGTTCTTGAATTAGAGTCCTGCATCATAACGATGGACGATAAAATGCATACGCTAGAAACGTCAATGAAAAAGTTATTATTTGATAGTCTTTATGTAGTAAATAATGAACTAGAAAATATAAATAATAAAATAGCAGAAAATCAATCAACTGTCTTCAACGAATTAGAATCTATTCAAAATGGGGTTTCCGATGACATAGAAGAAAATAGAAATAGCATTTCACACAATATATCTAGTATTAGGTCAGAAATTGTTGAGTTAATACAAGAATTGATGGGAGATACAAAGGCGCAAATTGATGATGAAGCCCGGGAGATTAAATGCGACCTTATTGATAAAATAGACAATGTTCAGGAATTGATTGAGAAAAAATTTAATAATAAGTCAAACCTAGATAAAAAGATTGCATGTGAGATGTATTGTTACTTATTAAGAGCATTGCACTACAGGGGCGTAAATGATTGCGTAAATGTACTACGTGGTTTCTTTCATCACTTTTATGATTTTGATTATAATCCTCAATTTAGTCAAGAGTTGTGTGACATTGTAGACAAAGAAACAATTCCAAGCAATCCTTATCCCAATCCTTTCTGAATTTATAGTTTATTTAATTAATTTACTGCAAAGGAGGAGTTCCAAATAAATTATTATCATTCAACCAAACTAGAAATATTATAAAACCGGAAAATATTGATATTATTAGTAATACTAGAATCACAATATATAACCAATCTAGAATTGATTCACATTTTTTACTTATAACAATGTTGCGGTCTATTTTTGGCTCTATAACTGGCTCCCCGTCCACTTCTATCCTAACCTCTTCCAATAATTCATTAGCAACCGGGAGTTGAATCGGTACTTGAACTGGAACTGGAACTGGAAATAGCGTCGGAACAATTTCTACATTCAATGGATTATCCGTGTATATCATTTGTTTTTCTTTAATATAATTTTTAAGCGGCATTTATGTTCAATTTTAATATTAATACGCAAAAGGGAATCCTATTATAAACATAAAAAAACTACCAAAGCATACAAGAAAAACTAAAAAGGTGCAAAAACAACTAACAGTTTTATAAATATTATTACACGAAACATGAATACTAACAATATTATTTTCATTTTCTCTCTCCATAGGCCTACCCATTACTTCTATACAAACTAATTTTGCTACAGGAATATGTTGTTCATTCAATGGGTTTTCAACATCCATTATTTATAAACACGCGCGTTATAATTGATAATTAATTACTTTTATATTTCATTGAGAGAATTTATTAAATATTCATAATCAGGAGTCTCGTCAAATTTCAAATTTTCACAATAATGTATATATTTTATTAGTTCTTCTGGCGTGTTACACCATTGTAAAATTAACTGTTTTTGTCTTTTGATATCTTTTATTTCTCTCTTTGTTTGCCAAGGAAGACCACCATTTATAAGATATAATATGATATAAGCAACTGAAATTAAATCATCCCTCCTACTCGGCTCTATACCATTATGCACATTCATACTTACAAAATTTGGAGTTCCTATTATTGTCTTTCCTGTTTTCATCTCTATGTGATTGTTATTGCTATCTAAATATTTACGACATAACCCAAAATCTATAATATAAACATCAGTTCCATCTTGATTAAAGACAAAATTATCTGGTTTTATATCTCTGTGAATTAACCCCCGGTCATGTATATACCCTAAGATTCTAACTAGTTTTTTGCCTATAGAGAAAGAATCAAAGAGAGAAAAAGTTTTAGAAACCAACGAATTCCCAAAAAGTGGAAGAACCATATAATTGTATTCCTCTGTTGTTCCATACCATTTAACTTGAGGAATTCCTTGAGCCTTCCCAAGATATTGATATATTTGCGTTTCTCTCTTCAACATATTTGAATCATTCATTTTTGATTCTATTTTTATGGCAACTAGTTCTTTGGTTCGCATATTTTCACCCTTATATATTGCACCAAATTCTCCATTATTTATTTTTTCTATTAATCTATACTTATTCGCAATTAACATTTATTACTAATACTATTATGGTAAGTTCTTTTTAATATATAGCAAACAACATAAACATAACGCTACATAATATATTAACTGATATGGTTAAATTTTGCGCAGAGACATACCCAGCGGGAAAAGAAGAGAAATACGCCGAATATTTTGAAAAATACTCATTCCCTCTTAGTACTTTTCAAAAGTTTGCAATTGAGGCAATTGTTGAAGGGCATCACTCACTTAGTTGTGTTCCAACGGGGTCGGGAAAAACCATGCCCGCAATTTTTGCAATTGATTTCTTTACTAGTAAAAAGAAGAAGGTTATTTATACTAGTCCTATTAAGGCCCTATCAAATCAAAAGTACTATGAGTTTACGCAAAAGTTTCCTGGAATTAGCATTGGGCTACTGACCGGAGATATTAAAATTAATCCTGAGGCTGATGTCCTTATCATGACAGCAGAGATTCTGCAGAATACTCTATATAGAAAGAAGCAGAAGGATGTTCCAAATATGCCTAACTCCAATTCCTTGTTGATGTTTGATATGGATTTTGATAATGAACTCGGTTGCGTAATTCAAGATGAGATTCATATGATTAATGATTCTGAACGCGGACATGTATGGGAAAGTATTATTTTGCTTCTACCACAGCATATTCAGATGGTTATGCTTTCGGCGACTTTGGATAGACCGGAGAAGTTTGCGCTTTGGATTGAAACTCGTGGAAATTCTGCGGAGATGACCGAATGCCAAAAACAAGTCTACTTAGCAACATCTAATTTCAGACATGTCCCCTTAACGCACTATAGTTTTATTACAACTAATAATGGAATATTTAAAGCCATAAAGAAGGATAAAGAACTAGAAAAGGAAATTAGAGATACAACCGATAAACTAATTGTTATTCAAAGTCCCACAGGAGAGTTTAATGAGCCAAATTACCATAAGGTAAAAAAGATGCTCACTTTATTTGAGCAAAAACAGGTCTTTGTTAAACGTTCTCATGTTCTGAATCAACTTTGCAAACATATGGTTGAAAATAATATGCTTCCAGCGGTCTGTTTTATTTTATCCAGGAAACAAATAGAAGTGGCAGCACACGAAATTACGGTTCCTTTGTTAGAAGACGACTCAAAGGTCGGCTACATTGTTCGCAGAGAGTGTGAGCAAATTTTGCGTTCAAAGTTGCCAAACTATCAAGAATATCTAGAACTACCGGAGTATTTATCTGTCGTAGGACTACTTGAAAAAGGAATAGCAATTCATCATAGTGGAGTTATGCCAATTTTGCGTGAGATTGTTGAGATTCTCTTTGAAAAGGGTTACATCAAATTTCTATTTGCAACAGAGACATTTAGTGTCGGGTTAAATATGCCGATTAAAACCGCAATATTTACTGATGTTAAGAAGTTTGATGGTTCTGGTATGCGCATGTTACATCCACATGAATTTGTCCAAGCATCCGGAAGAGCCGGTAGAAGAGGGATTGATACCGTTGGGCATGTTATTCATCTATCCAACCTTTTTAAGAACGTAGACTTGACCGAATATAGAACAATGATGCACGGTAAACCTCAGACACTTATTAGCAAATTTAAGATTTCATATAACCTGTTGTTAAATCTAATTAATATTGGAGACCATGATTACTTGAAGTTTTGTAAGAGGTCTATGATTCAAGATGACATAGATGCTAGTCTAGGCACTATTTATAATAAAATGGCAAACTTGGAATCAGAAATTGATACTATGTCACAAAGTCTAGAGCATCTAAGGACACCACTTATTGAGGTTGAAAAATATTTGAATATGCTAGATGCCAGAAAGACGTTAGTCAATAAGAAAAAGAAGGATATTGAGCGAGAAATACAGACCAGCATTAATGTATTTAAATTTATAGAAAACGATAAAGGTAGTGTTATTCGGTATCGTGAAAAAATGGCTGAACTTACAAATATGAGAAAACAATTTAAAGAAACAGAATCATTTCTAAACGAAAGTGTTAAAATTATCCTTAAAAAGATGGAATCTGATGGCTTTATTAAAAAAGAAGAGGGGTTAAATACTCTTACTTCAGTCGGTTTTATGGCCACTCACTTGCGAGAAGTTCATTGTCTTGTATTTTCAAAGTTAATTGAAAAGGACTTATTAGATGCTCTTGATGCAAGACAAATTGTGGCGGTCTTTAGTTGTTTTACAAACGTCAACGTAAGTGATGAACATAAGTCGTTTAAACCAAATACGTCGGATATGGTTGTAAAGAATCTTATTGAAGAAGTTACTATACTATATAATCACTATCAGGATTTTGAAACTGAAAATAACACGTTTACTGGTGTTGATTATAATATTCATTATGACTTGATTGATGCTGTATTGGCTTGGTGTGATTGCGAATCTGCTCCAGAGTGTAAATTAGTCCTTCAGAATCTAGAACAAAATAAGGGCGTGTTTTTGGGCGAGTTTGTAAAGGCTATTACAAAGATTAATAATATTTCAGGCGAAATGGAAAAAATAGCAGAAAGTATTGGAAACATATCACTCCTTAGTAAATTAAGAGACGTACAGCGTCTAACATTGAAATACGTTGCAACAAACCAATCTCTTTATGTTTAAGTCATAAAACAACTCTTCAGTTTTTGAATATTTTTTAACACAGTTTCGGTAATAACATCGTTCTCTCTATATTTATTATAATCATTGTAATCCATAACAAAAACTCTATATAAATTATGTATCTGGGGGACTTGAGACTGGTCAACAAAGTAATCGGGGTTATTATCTATAAAGTCCACAACCTTATACCAATCAGTATTTTTCAACGTCAAATACTTATTGCGCTCTATATTTGTAGCAAATATTTTATAAATGTTAGTTTTTTTCTTAGATACCATACTATAAAACGACATATCTTCAGAAGGTTGAATTGAATGGGTTACATATAAAGTATTCTCAATCTTCTGAAATAAGTCTGCTAAGGTTGCATCCTTTGGAATAGATATGCATTGACTGCTATTATCAGTAATAATTTGAAATAGAATAATATTTCTATTCTGTTTCAAATGTGGTTGCTTCTTTGAAAACATCCTCGGCTGGCCTTTTGTGGCGAGGTTCTTTAAGTTGTTTTACTAAATCAATTTTTATGGTAACATCCAAAATAATTATGTAACGGTTATTACGATATTCAATGTTGTAACAGAAATTATTATTGTATATTTGATTTTTCAGTAAGGGCGAGTTTTCGAAGTCCAAAAGTGTTCGAGATTTTCAATTTTGGACATTTTTTTTGTCCAAAAATCGAAAAGGGGAAGTATTTCTTGGAAAATATCCCGAAATTTTCCATTTGTGAGCATTATGGTCTGAGACACAAAAAAAATCATTGAAAAAGTGTTACGATAATTTTTTTTGTTTTTTAAAAAATTGGCTTAAAAATTTTCTATAAGTATGTATAATTAGGAAAAATGCCAAATTGGGAAATTGTAGATAGTGCCGATAAATACTATTGTTCGCATTGCGACTTTAAATGCAGTAAAGGAAGTAATTTCAATACTCATTTACTTACACGAAAACATCAAATACTAACAAATCCGAACAAAAAAATGCCGAAAAATGCCCCAGCACAATATGAGTGCGTATGCGGGCGAAAGTATAAACATTTATCCAGTCTGTGTAATCATAAAAAACTATGTGACGTATTATTAAACGATTCAAACGACCTACCAGAAATTATGGGAAAAATACATCACGAAGAAATTATCAAAGAACTTATGAAACAAAACGCCGAATTTAAGTCTATGTTACTTGAGCAGAATAATAAACTCATTGAATTAGCAAAGGAAGGTAAACATGTTACAAACAACACAACTAATAATACTACAAATAACAACTTTAATTTAAACTTATTTCTCAATGAGAAATGCAAAGATGCGCTAAATATAATGGATTTTATAAACCAACTTCAACTTAAACTATCTGATTTAGACATGGTTGGTAGAGTTGGCTATTCTGAAGGCATATCAAAAATATTTATTCGTGGATTGAAGGAGTTAGATATTTGTAAACGCCCAATACATTGTAGTGATTTAAAGAGAGAAACCCTATATGTAAAAGATAAGGATGCTTGGGAAAAGGACAATGATGATAAAACTAAATTAAAATTAGCAATTAAACATATTAGTGCAAAAAACGTTAAGAATATATCCGCTTGGATAGAAGAACATCCTGAGTCAGAAAATATAGACACAAAAAAACATATGGAATATCATAATATAATAATAAACGCAACGGGTGGTTTAACAAACGAAGAAGATGAAAAGAATTATAATAAAATAATCAGAAATGTTGCGCAGGAAGTTGTTATTGATAAAAATTTGACCTAACACTAATTCGCCGAAAGATTATTAATATTTTTGCGTTTTTTATTTAGTTATAATTTATACTATAAAATATATCAAATAAAAGTATGTCAAAGACACTTGTAATAGTTTTAAGCGAAACTAGAGCACATGAATTAACTTTTGATAATTTTAAACAAAACGTTATAGATGAATTAAATGCGGATTTATGTTTATGTATTGGCGTAAAATCCGACTATGATTATAATAATCCTTTTTATAATTTAGCAAAATACAAATTTACTTACGATGAACCAGACGACTTTGCTGATGCATTTGATTATGCGTACAATATAATATCTCAAAATAAACCCAAGTATGAGTGTCTAAAAAATGTTAACGCATTGTATGGAAAAATATCAAGCCCGTTACAATCCGTAGAAAATATTAATTATTACGGAATGGTGAATAGTGACTATGATATAAATTTTAATGATTTTAATGAGGATGATGAAATAATCGTACATACCAATAAATTTCCTGATGATGTGTGGAAAAACCGGGTTTATGGTATAAAAAATAGCAATAACGATGATTTAGTTAACCAGGAACGCGTGGTTACTTATAAAAAACCGTTATATTGGCGCGAATTTCTAAAAATTAAAAACCAATTTTTAGGAGGAATAAAAGACCCAGATAATCAGCATGATGGTTCTGCCGGAATATTAATCTTTTTTAGATGGTTTTTATTAAAATCTCTTATTGATAATGATTTAATAAACAAATATGACAGATTTGTTATTACCCGAAGCGATTATATATATCAATTACCTCATCCAAAATTAGACATTATGCCTGAAAATTTTATATGGATACCTAATTGTCAAGGTTGGGGTGGGTATACCGACCGGCACGCTGTTTTATGCAAAAATACTATTGAACCATATTTAAATATATTAAATAATCTTGTTCTTAGGTCAAATGATTTTTTTATGAAAATGAAGAATTATTATGAATGGAATTTAGAAAAATTAATAAAACTGAATATACAACAAAATAACGTTTTGCACATTGTAAAAGAATTTCCATATGTTATGTACACAGTAAGAAATGTTAACGGTCCAAGCAGTTGGGTTTATGGACTAGGCGAATATTCTAATGAGTTAGGTTATTATATAAAATACATGGAAGAATACGAAAAATCTAGTTATTATAAAAATGAATTTGAAAATTCGGGGTTACAAATTGACGATTATTATAAAAAATGCATATCTCAATAGTTTTATCGTTTGATAATTACATAATAATTACATAATATTATACGGGGTTTCGTATTATATTATATTATATTGTATTATACATTTTATTGCTATTGCTAAGTATTACCTGCGTCATTTGACAAGATGAATTCTAATCTTCTTCTTAAAACGCTCTTCATCGTGGAATAAGAACAATTTATAGTCACATATTGCATAATTTTCTATATTTTCTCTGAACGTAACTCGTGATGCCATCTTTAATTCGGGTAAGTAAACAACGTATTGAAATAGACCATCATTTCGGATGATCTTGTCAAACGCATAACCTTTATATGTTTTATCCATAACTTCCGGTGAAGTAGAACACATATGAAGTAAATTACAATCATTCTGTATTTTGCGAATAGACCGCATTGTCGTATTAATATAATCTAATTCGTCAAGCCATTTCTGATAGAATATCCACGCATTATCAGACAATTTAATAATCCCAGTATTTTGTTGAAATTGAATAATATTCAACAAATCTACTAATCGTCTTATAGGAGATGTTATATGCACATATGCTTCCATATCAAGCAAATCATGCGATATCGTTTGCCCATCCTCTAGGCAACTAGCATCTATATATTGTCCGGCAGCACTATTCCATATTTTAATAAATTTACTAACATCCTCAGGCACATTTTCTGGAGGTAAATAATCTCGTTTCATAATTGTAGACCTAAAAATCCCATTTTTTTTCATCATGAGTTCTCTTGCAACGTTATAATTCATTAGAATCATTAGATAACAAACCATCTCATGGCTATTTCGGACATTATTAATATACTTATACTTCTTTGAAATCCGCTGTGTTAATTCTAAAACTTTGTTATAATTATTGTCTTCCATTAATTTGGGCTCCTCATAACAATAATTTTTATATACTCGTATTTTACTATTAGAGTATTTAATATCAACAATCGTATCAGAATCAATGAATATATCCATTACAAACGCAATACGAGTATTATTAGATTGAAGACTACACAAGCAATCTGAAAGAATAGTTGGAAGCATTGGACGCTTTCTATCCGGCAGATAAATTGTTGATATCCTTCTAGAAAATGTATCCCATAAGTTGAGGACATCCATCCATATTGTTACGTTTGAAATGTATATACTTAACTGCTGTATACCATTATCACTCGTACGAATACTGAACGCATCATCATAATCAAAACTATTCGGTGGGTCAATCGTAAAAATCTGCCACATACTTTTGTCTGTTCTGTCAACAATTTCTGGGTGATTTTTACTAATATTTTCTATAAACGCATCGTGCGAATGGTTCTTTAATGCTTTTGACGTGTTTTTAGTAAAGTTCTGAATAGACGCATTTAGACTTTTGCAATAGAGTTGATATTCATAAAAATTATCTAGTATATCAACTTGCCCAATCATTTGTGATATAACGCCATGTGGGTGCTTTCCAGACCATTCAACATAGTTAAAAGTACAATAACAATCAACAAAAACCTTTGAAAATCCAATATTCTTCATTTCATACGTAATAAGAAAAGTAGGAAGTCTCCTATCATCTGGTATGCATTTATATAACAACTTACCATTATCTGCCCGGCCATATGTTTTACTTCCCTTTAAAACAAGCACCCCTGGTATATTTTTACTTAAACGTATACTTGAGTGCAAAATTTTCAATTCGGTTGTTTTAGTATCATAAGAAAATACGTCATTTGTAAATAGTTTATTTTCTGCCGGATTTAATCCACTTATTTCAATGTCCTTTAAATCTGCCATGTTTATATAGGTCCAGTCTGTATATTCCCTGTTATTTATATGAGCCTTACATACTGGGTGTGTCATGCGACAGTTGCGTTATATTATAATGTTGCGCAACCTTTAACCCTTTAATCATATATAATATATTCTTCTGGTTTATTCTTCAAGTATTTTTATATTATAACATTGAATTATTTATACTACTTGTACTATCGGCTCCAGGAATTTCTTTATTATTTTCAGCGTTAGAAACTGCATCAACGAGAGAAGAAGTTTTGGAAGAACTATCTTCGGATGGTTCTTTATTATTAATGATGTTGTCTCCGTTCTTATTATTTAACTCTTTAATATCACGCTTTTTAACAACTTCTCTCTTTACGTTTTGAAGTTGAAGTGCATGCATAGCAATGTGTGGAACAATGGCAGCATTATTCATATATGTTCTATATCTAAAACAAGAAATGCATGCTTCTTTTTCAAATTGAATACTATACCACCAATATGCTGGTATGTTAATTGTTTGACCAGGCGTTAATATAACATCTAGACATTTCATTTTATCAAAATCGGCGCTATATTGGGGCTGCACCTTCCAAGGATTAACTGGAGAACGGAATTCAAAGTTCTCGTAATCGCGCTCAGGATATAAGTATTTTGAACATTGTGGTGATGCTAACTTTATAACAGCCTTACCCTCTGTTATTAAAAAGAAATTCCTATAATTAATTTCATACCGAAATGGCGTATACGTTCCATTAGAACCAATCATTATATCATAATTGCAATTAGATACCATTGGTGGACGAATAAATGCATCATTATATTGCATGTGTTTTACTAAACCGGTCTCTTGTAAAAACTCTGTATTGTTTTCAGAGAAGTATGTAGATTTTTTATCCTCATCAAACAGTTTCGTTGCAGCATGTAATGGTATTGGCATATAAATCTCACTATTATAATCAATTTCATTTGCGCTCCTTATTTTAATTTCAAATGCGTTATAATTATTCGTCATATAAGTTTTGTTTATTGTTTGTAGAATTTTATCATTATCAAAATCAAAGATAACTGGCTGCCTTAAGTCGCATATTTCATCTAATTTATCTTTTGACGCTTGGTCTAATTCATATACTTCTAAATCGTTGCTAGTCTTTAGATGAAATTGAACATGAAGATAAATGAATAATACTATACAAAAAATAAAAAAGGCTATAAATATTTTCAACATAACTAATAAAAAATTAGACAAATTTTTTATTATTTATACTCACTAAGGGGAATCAAGGTTCCCCCCCCCCTAAGACACCTCTTATTATTTATAATCACTAAGGGAACCAAGGTTCCCCTAAGACCGCTCCTATTAAATTTAATTCCTACTCAATCTTTGGTGCAATAAAGAACATTACCGAACTATTATTCCCTAAATCATACTTTATCTTTAATGGCATTTCTCCACTAATTGATAACTCTATCTCTGCTGCTAGTTTTGTAGTAATACACATCTTATTTAAGTAACTAAGACTATATGATACATCAATAGTATCCCCTTCTGAAATTGAGAATTCAGATAAATCATCTATTGGAATATTAACAAGCATTTCTCCGCCATCCCCCTTAGAAATCATATCTATCTTTTCCTCGCTGCATTTTATATTAATTACGTCTCCAAAGGTTGTTAATTGTGAAATAATCTCGTTCATTTTCTTAGACCGAATAGAGAACTCTACGTCATAATCCACGGAAGGAATTTCTAGTAATTCTGATTCCATATCTATCAATGGTATCTTAAAATACTTATTAAATTCGCCCTTTGTGTTTGTTAAATCTATTTCCAGTGAATCTGTTTCGCCCTCATAATGAAGAAGCAACGAGTCGTGTTCTTGCATCATAGACAGGATACTATGTAAAATCTGCGAATTAATACAAACGTTCTTAAGGTCGTTATCAGATACCTCATATTTGTCAAACCAGTTATTATAAATTTTAGCATCAAATAAGCATACATGACTAGAGTCCATTCCATGGATATATGCATGGTCTTCTAAGAAAATGATTGTTACATAGGATGATGCGGATTTTAACAGTTGAAACAAAGAAACAAATATCTCCTTTTTTGATTTTTCAGTTATGGAAAGATGCATTGGATATGGTTACTATAAATTACAGTATTTAATACAGTTCAATTTTTATTCTTGTTTTACTAATTTATGATTTATGATTTTATTATTGATTATTGATTATTGATTATTGATTATTGAAAACCTTTACTAACTTTATCTTCCAGTCTGTGTCAATTTCTTGTACTTCTTTATTCAATATGCTCCCTAGTTCTTGAAAATAAATGCTATTCAATAGTTTTGGAACTATTTCGGGGGCGTTATTCCACATTTCTTGTCTAGGCTTTTCATTATTTATTGATTCAAGATAATACTCAATTTTTTCTCTCAGAACGGTTTGGTCATTAGGTATGACACCCAAAAGAATATGAACAGTTTTTCTAAAATCTCTTTGAGACGACATGTTTGCAATAGTGCAACAATTAAAGATGTTTATTTTGAAATCAATTTTTATCCATCTTTTACCAATCTAATCTTTTGCTGCGTTTTTTTATCTATAAATGCGCTAATAACTGAAAATAGTTTGGAGAAAATAAATGGAGCATTATAAATATAACATATTTCCAATTTATCAGGAAAGGTAGTTTTTAATACTTCTGCTATCTTCTTAATAAAGGAATAATGTTTCTCAATATGTAATAATGTCAGTGTATCCATATTTACGTGAAATATAAAATTGTTATGTGTTAGCAAGACATCATTAATAACAGACGTAATATAAAACAGTAATAATTCATAGTTTTCTGGTGCTGAAATAAATTTAAAATACCGATAGTCTAATAAAATCTGGTTATTTACCAATTTAAAAGATAAACATGAGAGAACTTCATCAAAACACAATTTAGTAATATTTGCTTTAGTTGATTTAATATGGTCAGTTGATGAAAACCGAGCATATATTTTACTGTGTATATCTTGAGATTCTTTTTTATCTGTATCTGTAATATTTTGATTATAATTGGCGCTTGCCATTTATAGTATATTATATAAAATATATAAAATATATAAAATTCTAATTTATTACATATTTTACCATTTTTTTTGAAATAACCGGGTTAACCATATGCTGTTTTAATTTCAAGTAATGACATATAACGCCCAGTTTGTTTTACAAACGCTGTTTCACCTGTTTTCATTATAATAATAACAGACTCAACATTGTTTTCTGATGTATTTTAGTTAGTTTCCTCAGAAACAACATCTTCTAAATTAGTAACTTCCTCGGCATCAATTGTGATATTATTATCGTTAGATGCATCATCTATAATATTTCCACTGACAATTCCGTCACACTCTTCATTCATATCTATAAATTCGCTACCATTAAATACAATGTCGGATAGACGCTGGTTTGTTTGCATAGTAAATGACTGCAAACCAAGCAAAAGTTCCTTTACTTGAACCATTTCAGCCTTAAGAACATCAATAGATTCGGTTACTTCCGTAGAAACTGAAGCCGTTGTCGGAACAACTGTCCTTGTTTGTTGTTGAATTACTGGTTTTCTGGAAGATAAATCTTGGTGTCCCTTTTCAAGAGAATCTAGCCTTTGAACAATGCTTTCAAAAACCGAATCATCAACAATTCTAATATTCTCGCCATCTTGTCCTAAACTATGATGTCCGTCTACAGGCATATTTTGGATAATTTGTTCAACCCGTCCTAAACGAAGCGTAATCAATGCAATTGCATCGGAGATAGAAAGTTTTGGCGCACCTTGCATTTGTTGCATTTGTTGTCCAATACGTCCAGGTATTTGTGGAGGAGGCATTTCGTTTCCACCAGCGCGGCGGTTTCTAGCGGATGCGTTTGCTCTAGCACTACTCATAATAAAGTTATTAAATAATTTGTTTTTAACTTATTTACGCAACCTATTAATTATTTTATTATCGGGTTGTCAGATTATTTTATTATTATATATAAATGCCAACAGTATTTGAAAGTGTTGACCTCACTGACCAAGAAACAGCCAATGCGGTTTATTATTTACGGTTGGATAAGGATGCAGAAGGTAATGTATATTTTCCTTTAGGAAGGCTTACGCCATTAAATGAACCGGTCTTAAATAATCGCCGATTTAGAGTAACCGGACAAACGGCTGATACATTATCATTGTTTTATAATAGTATTTACCAAATTCCTGCGCCTGACTATTATGGACCAACTGAACCAGAAGTTAACCCAAATGCTGGAGGAAAATCAAATAAAAATAAAAATAAAAATAAAAATAAAAGAACCAGACGAACTCATATGCGAAAAAGAAATACAAAAACTATTCGCTTACATTAAAATAATTATTAAGCAACCATCTGCGCCTTAATTGTTTCATGACTTTGATAATTGCAAAGTTCAAAATCTTCAACTATGTAATCATTTATATTCTCTCTAACTTGTTTAATTGAAACGGTTGGAAATGTAAATGGTTCTCTTGTAACTTGTAATTTGGCTGAATCAATAGCATTTTCATATAAATGAACGTTTCCCATAAAATGTATAAACTCATATGCTTCTAATTCACAATGTTTTGCTAGCAAATGAGTTAACATTGAATATGACGCGACATTAAACGGAATTCCTAAAAAAATATCACACGACCTCTGATAAAGAGCACACGAAAGTTTATTTCCATCATGAACGTTGAATTGGCACATAACATGACATGGCGGGAGCGCCATTTGGTCTAATTGTTTTGGATTCCATGCACTCAAAATAAGTCTCCTACTATTTCTTGTATCTGGATTCTTCAGTTGATCAATAATATTTTGTAATTGGTCAAAACCATTAAACGGCGGGTCATCTGTTAAATGTTTTCCAGTAAAACAGTTATAATTAGCGCCAAAATTTCTCCATTGATATCCGTAGATCGGGCCGGCCATACCTTCAGGATATAAACGCAACCCTCTAGAATCCAAAAATTCGCGAGACGTATTTCCATCCCAAATATGAACTCCTTGTTTCTGCAATAATTTATTATCAGTATCACCGCGAATAAACCACATAAGTTCTTTCAAACAAGTCTTCCACGCGACTTTTTTAGTTGTTAAAATAGGTATAGTTCCGTTTTGAAGAGAGAAACGCATAGATTCTCCAAATATACTAAGCGTATCTCCGTTTCGGCCTGGCTCCAAGGTTCCTCTATCAAGTATTTTTTGAATAAGGTTTAGATATTGGTGTTCTTCGTGTGGATTCTTATTATCAGATGAAGTTTTAACAATTTTTTCTTCTTGAGATAAATTTGTTTGAGTTCTTAGACTGTCCATATGTTCCATTTATAAATATAAAAGTTTAGAATACCTTTAATATTATTTAGGTTAAAGACTATTTTTATTATTTTTAATTTCTTTTTATAAAACATATGGACAGTCTAGACGATTCAAAATTATCATCAAAATTTGGGTTTTTTAAACATGTGTTTAACTTTGATGATGATTCAAAAGCAGAAATGTTAAACGTAGTTCAATACTCATTAATAGCAATTGTTCCCATAATTATTTTGAATAAAGCCATGCAAAAGTTTGTCCCAGAGGCAGATGAAGAGAAAGGAAGTTTTGAACTTTTAGCAGAAGTTATCATTCAAATAGTAGTTATGTTTATAGGCATTTTTTATATTAACCGAATAATAACATATGTTCCTACTTATAGCGGAACAAAATATCCTGAATTCAGCACAATATTTATTATTTTGGCAGTTTTAGTGATAACATTGAGTCTTCAAACAAAGATGGGAGAGAAAGTTAGTATTTTAGTAGACCGGGTGATTGATTTATGGGAAGGTAAATCAGGCGATGATAAGAAAAAGAAGGGGAAAGGAAAGGGCAGCGTAAAAGTCTCTCAGCCAATATCAGGACAGAATCAATTGCCAAATGATGCAAGCGCAATGGGTAACTCATTATATGGTGGAATGAGCCAAGGAACGACATCTATTAGTAATTTGCCGATAGAACCCGTAAAACAAAATGCTCCAGACTATAATGCGATGTATCGTAATGATTCAACTCCAATGCCTGGCGCAGCGACCCCTGGCATGGGAATGGGTGATTCGTTGGGCGGAATGATTATGGCTGCAAATGAAGTTCTTGGTGGTAGCGCATTTGGTTCTACATGGTAAACCAATACAAAAATTAACAAGACGCCAAAACAACAACAATCAAAACAACAACAATCAAAACAATAATAAACAAAAGAACAAAAATATAAATAATATTAGGTTAAAATCAATTTAATATTATTTTAATAATACGTATATAACCGAGATAATGGATAAAATTAAAGAACGTTATGAACAATTATGTGCAGAAAGAAGCGACATAAATGAGCATTTACCAACTCTGTATAGATATGCAACAGAATGTGATAGCGTATTTGAAACTGGTGTAAGAGGTTGTGTTAGTAGTTGGGCTCTAGTTTATGGGTTATTAAATGGGGATAATCAAAATTTAAGTAAACTAATATTGTTAAATGACACAGATGAATGCGACATCATCAGTTTATTAAATGCAGCGTCGTCTGAAAATATAAAAATTGATTATATTTGGAAAAATAATCTTTTATTAGAAATTACTAATACATACGATTTAACTTTTATTGATACTTGGCATGTTTATGGGCAATTAAAGAGGGAATTAGACAAATTTAGTAAAATCACAAATAAATATATTATAATGCATGATACAACAGTAGATGAATGGTATGGAGAGACGATACGATTAAATATGAATTCGGAACAACAATCATTAGAATCTGGATTCCCAAAAGAGGAAATAAATAAAGGTGTATGGCCGGCGGTTGAAGAGTTTTTGCAAAGTAATGCGAACTGGGTTTTGCATGAAAGATATATTAATAACAATGGTTTGACAATTCTAAAAAAAATAAACGAATTAAAAAACGAACCCGAAACTCAATTAAGAAATCCATTTGAAATAGATATTCCAGATAAAGAATTCTATACAAACAATGAGTTAGTATTAATTAAAAAAAGGTTAGAGATAAAGAAGGACAATATTATAGAAATAGTAAAAAACCGGTTTTCTAATAATGACAGTAGTTTTACTTATTCATTAGATGCAAGTATTGACCGATGTAGTAAAGGAGTTTGTCAAAAGTTAATTGACGTTGATAAGAATGTTTACCCGTCTAAAATATTATATAAGATTGGTAATGGCGGAAATAAGAAAGAGTGCATTGTATGTTGTACTACAAATTTAACAGACGTTCGTGCTATAAAAGGTGCAGATATTCATCAATCATTAGAAAAAGTTGGGTTTAATGGATATTTTTATTTATTTAATGGTGGGTTTCCGACACCTAGAGGAATGGAGATGAAGTATGCAGGAGTCCCATATTGTTTTAAAATATTTATGATGTTAGAAGCCGAAAAACTTGGGTTTGAAAGAATAATTTGGATAGATGCTGCCTGCTATGCTGTAAATAATCCGCAAAGATTGTTTGATGTATTGTGCGAGGACGATGCTATTTTTAGACAATTTTTTCCATATTCACCAGGAATTCCAACATATGAAAATTCTGTATTTAAAGAGACCGTTGAGGAATTAAACGCATTGACGAATAGAAATTTTGTTAATAGCATTGCTGTATGCAGCGTTGTGTTTGGCTTAAATCTTAAAAGTGATAAGATACAAAAATTTGTTAATGAGTACTATGAAATGGTAAAATTAGGAACACCATTTTTATCAAACTTCCCAGAAGAGGTAGTAATAACCTCCATTTTCAACAAAGACGAATATAAACATCTGTTTTACAATAGACACGAAGGACAAAAGTTATTTATTCATGAAAATTATATGTGCAATAACTTTGATATTGCAAAATTAAACGGCTATTATTTTGTTCAACGGCAAAACTAGATAATAAAACTATACGAAAAAATTAGATAATAAAATTATAAACAAAGAATGATTATAATTTTATATAGAATAATAATTATGTTCTTCTAATATTTTAGTAAATTCATCAAAATCTGACGAAGACATGCAATGGCATGATATAAGAGTTTTCCAGTCTATTATGTTATTACAACATGTATAAAACATTCCAACGCTTTTATGATGAACAATTCCTTTATAATTGCATCCAAAAAATGAATTTTTATTTTCAATAATTTTTAAGTCCGAACCTATAATATTCTGCAAGTAATAACTTAAGGCAACGTCACACGATTTGTCTATAGATGGATAAAGCGTAAATAATTCCCCATTATGATTACTTTCAATGCAAATTTTTGGCCATTCTTCTGTAACGTCATCTAACTTCGGGTAAACTGCATTTAATGCCACTAGTGATATTATAAATCCTGCGCCCCCACAATGAAAATATAAGGAATTGTCATTGATATTTCGGCGCGACCCATGACCACCAATATATAATGCGTCATTAGAGTCAAATGTGTTAATATAATTTAACATATTATCAACATTTACATATGTATCTGTCCCACAACAATATATAAAATCTGTTATAAAGTTTTCGTATATATATTTTAACCCCAAGTTTTGTTTATCCATTGCAGAAGAATAATCATTACCAACGTTTTTAAGATAGATATATTTGGCAGGATTGTCCAAGTCTGTTTTTTCTTCACCAAGAAAATATATAACCTTTACGTTTTTTTTTATTGCTCGGGCACCCCAGGTTTCTTCAATCTTTTTGATTTCGTTTTTATATTGAGGAATTGTTGCGCATGCAAAAACGCAAATGACTAATTTGTATTGTTCTTTTTCTTTTTCTTT
>Ga0209551_1000269_pt1 | contig 19027 bp, 20 predicted proteins | sample LauGreSuBDMM15SD_2_FD_187568 | JGI IMG/M metagenome (GOLD analysis project Ga0209551, IMG submission 187568) | Freshwater lake microbial communities from Lake Michigan, USA - Su13.BD.MM15.SD (SPAdes) (version 3) | ecosystem: Environmental > Aquatic > Freshwater > Lake | place: Lake Michigan, USA... | reverse complement strand
CAGTCTCAGGATTTTCAATCACCCTAAATTGACTGGCTGCAGCCACCCGCATTGGGTCGTCAAAAACGGTCTCCAAATTTGCAGCAGCGTTATTCGTGGCGGTGCCTATTTTGAACAAAGCCGATCCAGGGTTGCCATACCCATCAATACCGCTCTGATGTAACTCGTTCACTGCTTTGACAAATTGCGTTGCCAACAAATTCAGTGAGCTTCGGCTGGTGCCTAAAATCTGCTCTCGAAATGCCAACATGCCTGAGATCTTGCCGCTGGTCACAGCGGTTAAGGGCTGCGAATTACCATAGGGGTCCAAAATGAGGTTAACTTTTTCAGGCGATTTTTTATCAAAAGTAACACCAATCATGGTTGACTTGCTGGCCATCACAATCACCTCTCTGGTGAATGACGGACCAAGGCTCACGTCCACAGAGCCGTTTTGATTAAAGTGAGTATTTAAATGAGCAAATGTCGATAAGTTCTTAAGCAACAAGTCACGCTGGTCTAACAAGTCTGGCGGTTGAGATTCAGCAGTAGGTTTCCCTGTCATTTGTTGATTCACTTGGGCAATTTGCTTGGCCAAGTTGTTCACTTCAGTGACATAGCTGTTAATCGCATCGTCAGTTTCGTTTTGGACTAAGTCCAGCTGTGAAGACAGCTGGCTAAAGCGGGAGGTCAATCCTTGTGAGTCGCGAATAAAACTGCTGCGCTTTACCGAGGAGGCGGGGTCAGCAGATAACTCGCGCGTGGTGTTAAAAAATTTATCTAAGGCGCTGTTCAAGCCCATGGAGTCGCTGCCCATGACGTCGATCACGCGATTGGCATAATTCACCATGGGTTCTTGGCTGGCCAAGTCACTGGTGCTGTTGCGCAAGTTCAATTCTGCAAAGCTGTCGTATTGACGCTTGACGCGATCGACTGTGACACCTGTACCCAAATACACATTACCAATTTTGGCTGTAGGGTTAGCTTGCAGAACCACTTCTTGTCGCGAATAGCCTTCTGTTGCCACATTGGCAATGTTGTTACTGACCGTGCCAAGGGCACGTTGGTAAGACGCTACGGCATTCGATGCAACGCCAACTAAGTCAGTCATGAACCACTCCCGTTAAGTGGCTTGGCTGGTAAGTTCAGCTGAAACGTTTGCAATTTGGGCAATGCAATCCCAGTGGCCTTAGGGTTAGCCCTGTCTAAGCTCATGCCCATGGCTTTAGGGTTAAGCGGTATGGCTTTGGCTGCGGCATTGAAAGCGGCAGGGTCTTGCCGCTGTTGCAAAATATCTGAGGTGGTGGCAATGTTGGCTTGTTGTTGTTCTAGGTTCTTAACTAACATGTCAGCCAAGCCCATTGTGTTCTTCTTGGCCAATTGAACAGACACCTCTTTGTCGAACATGCCTTCAAAGGTCTCTAAAGTGCTCGACTCCGACATTTCGCTCTTCACAATGGATTCCCGCATGGATTTCATCATCATTTGCAGGAAAAGTGCCTCAAATTGCTGTGCGGTCTCACGAATGGCACCTTTGGCGTCCTGGCGAGCTTGACCCTTGAGCTTTCCTAGACCATCAAAGTCGAGGTAGGAATTGGTAGAAGGCGGCTTCAGGGCTTCCATGATGAGACTCTTTAAAAGGTTCCAAATTTGGGTGCCTGAGTCTCGAAGTGAGGCTCTTAAAGTGTCAAAACGTCAACACCGGCAAGCATGATATGCAAAACTCGTGCCTGCTTAAATAACGATCAGCTCCGCCCTTAAACTGCCAGAAGTCTTGAGTGCCTCAAGAATGGCAATGAGGGAGGAGGGCGATGCACCCACCTGATTCACAGCGTCCACAATTTGACGCAAGTCCACGCCAGGCTGGAACATGAACATGGGCTTGTTGGGCTCGCTGACATTCACTTCGGCATTTTGAACAGCGGCAGTCTGGCCTTGGCTGAAAGCGCCAGGCTGAGAAATTTCGTTGGTAGCCGCAATCGAGACTGAGATGGTGCCGTGTGTGACGGCAGCCGCCGTAACGCGCACGTTGCGGCTAATGACCACGGTGCCTGTTTTGGCATTCACCACCACACGTGCATTGGGCTCGCCTGGCATGACATCCATGTTTTCAATCATGCTCATAAAGGCCACACGCTGCGTTAAGTCGGCAGGGGCTTGCAAAGTAATCGTAACGCCGTCAAGGGCTCTGGCCACGTCATTGCCAAAGCGGCCGTTGATGGCATTCACAATGGCGTTGGTGGTTGTGAAGTCGCTTTCACGCACATTCAAAACAATGCGATCGGCTTTGTCGAAGGGGTTTTCAACCATGCGCTCTACGGTCGCGCCCGATGGCACACGAGCAGCAGTAGGTACGCCAATGGCCACTTTAGAGCCCGCAGCAGCGGCATCAATGCCAGTTGCAGTGAGTGAGCCTTGAGCTAAAGCATATATTTCACCATCCACGCCGCGCAAGCTGCTTAGCAGCAAGGTTCCGCCGCGCAAGCTGCTGGCCTTACCAATGGTCGAGACATTGATGTCAATCTTTTGACCGGGCTTGGCAAAGCCAGGCAGCTCAGCAGTCACCATGACAGCAGCCACGTTCTTGATGTCAATCTTGCCAGCACTGGTGGCAGTTTCAAAGTCAGACAAAGGCCCTTCCAAGCTCACACCCAAACGGTTGAGCAAGGTTTTCATGCTTTGTGCGGTAAACGACACATCAGAGCCGTCACCCGTGCCTTGCAAACCTACGACCAAACCGTAACCAATGAGTTGGTTGGTCCGCATGGCGGCCACTGTAGTGAGATCTTTGATGCGATCGGCAAAGACATTGCCAGAACTGAATGAAAGTACCAGTAGTACCGCTGCCCAAGGGGCTGTCCAAAGTTGATTCATTGTTTTCATAGCAATTATTTTGAGATGAGTTCTGAAAAAATTCGAAAGTTTGAAATTAGAAAGGCCAGAGCTTTAGCAAAGCACTGGTACCCCAACCTGCACGTGTAGCATTGGCCAAATCGCCTGTACCGCGGTAGGAAATCTGGGCATTGGCCAAACGGCGAGATTGCACAGTGTTGTTGGGAGCCACGTCGTCAGGACGAATAATGCCTGCCACTTGAATAATTTCTGAGCCTTCGGTCAGTGCCAGTTGTTTCTCGCCTCGCAAGACCAAGTTGCCGTTGGGCATCACTTCCACAACTGACACAGCCACTGAACCGTTTAGGCTGGCTTGCTGGCCTGCCTCACCCGTTCCGGTGTTGGACACAGAACCGCCTTTTAGATTAATTTGATTCATGAAGCCGCCCACACCAGTGGCATATTTTGTCAAGCCGGGTGGCACTAAGGTGTTTGAAGAGTCACGCTTGACGGTGCCAGTTTGAGTTCGCTCAGCTTGTGTCGACTCGTTTAGCAAGACAGTAATGACATCGCCTACTTGAAAGTTGCGACCTTTGCCAAACCAGCTGTCGCTTTGTCGGCCAACGTAAATTGCGCCGGTAGCGATGGTTTCCCGGGTATTTTGAACGGGGTAAACAGGTTCGAACTGAGGTGAATGCGACATTGCCTGGGGTGGCATTACGTTGGCGCAGCCTGTAATGCCCATTGCAATCAATACAGAGCCTAAAAGAGCAACACAACGGCCGCCTACGTAGCAATAATTTTGAGCAGAAGCTGTAAGCAATTTCATGATGCCTGGCCTTAGAGGTTGTTGTTAATGAACTTCAACATGCCGTCCACTGCCGAGATAGCCTTGGAGTTAATTTCGTAGGCGCGTTGGGTTTCAATCATGTTGACCATTTCTTCCACCACGTTCACGTTGGAGGCTTCTAAAGTGCCTTGCATCAAGTTTCCGGCTCCTGTGACGCCAGGTTGCAAAACTTGGGGAGCGCCCGATGCTGGTGTTTCCTTCATCAAGTTTTGGCCCTTGGCTTCTAAGCCGCTTGGATTGACGAATCGAGCCAATTGAATTTGACCAATTACTTGTGAGCCGCCAGCAGCCAATTCGATGGACACTGTGCCGTCACGGCCAAAGGTCACAGATGAAGCGGTGTTTGGAATGGTGATGGCTGGCTGCAACAAAGCACCAGACGCCGTCACAATTTGACCCGTGTTGGAGAGTTTGAAATTACCGTCTCGTGTGTAGGCAATGGTGCCGTCGGGCTGCGCAATTTGGAAAAAGCCTTCACCCGCAATGGCCACATCCAAAGGGTTTTGTGTGTTGACCATGTTGCCTTGTGCATGTTGCTTTTCAGTGGCAACCACGCGTACACCAGTACCCAACATCAGGCCCGTAGGAGCTTGTGTGTTGGCGCCTGTTTGGCCACCTGCTTGGCGAATGTTCTGATACAGCAAGTCTTCAAACACAGCGCGGTCGCGCTTGAAGCCCGTGGTGTTCACGTTGGCCAAGTTATTGGAAATGACGTTCATGCGCGTTTGTTGCGCATCCAAGCCAGTTTTGGCGACCCACATACTTGCGTCCATGGCGAGCTCCTTTTAAATGTTCAGTAATTGCTTAAAAAATGTTGATCAAGCATTAGCACGCATCATGGTGCCGCCCGACTCGTCAACGTCTTTGTTTTGTTTGATCACGTTCACTTGCATTTCAAATGAACGGCTTTGATCCATCAGTTTCACCATCACTTCCATGGCATTCACGTTGGATCCTTCTAAGGTTTCGGGTGAGAGTGTGGCTAATTTACCGGTCACTGGAATGTCTTCACCCACTGGTTTTCCTACAATCTTGTAAAGAGAGTCTTCTCGGCGTTCTAAGGCAACTTGGCTAGCGTCACGCAACAAAATTTTGTCAATTAGAACGGGCGCTGCGACACCAGCTTGTGCTGGGTTTGTAGCAAAAACTGAACCGTCTTTACTGATCTTGACAAAAAATCCAGGTGGGATGGTGATGGGGCCGCCGTTTTGGCCGCGAACCAAAGCACCTGTACCCATTTCTAGAACACCTTTGCCATTTAGTTTCAAATCACCACGACGTGTGAAGGCCAATTCACCGTTGGCTGATGTCACACCCATAACGGTTTGCTCGTCCATGGCCACATCCAAATCACGACCGGTTTTAACAATCACGCCAGGTTTCATATTGATGTTGTCGCTGGCAAAAGACTGTGGTTGCAATCGTGATTCAAAACCAGCTCCTTGAACCTTCAGGGTCAACATGGCTGATTCAAAGCTTCGCTTGAAACCGGGCGTTGCAACGTTGGCCAATTCGTTGGTTGTCATCTGGCGGCCAACCCGCATTTCATTGATGGCGGCCGCGGCGTTAAAGGCTAAACGATCCATGTTGAATTCCTGTAATTAGGTCAATGCTTGAGCCGATTAAGAGCGCAAGTTAATAATGGCCGACGTCATGGTGCTCGATGTTTCAATCGCCTTGGCATTCGCCTGGAAGTTACGTTGAGCGGTAATCAAGTCGACCAATTCTTGTGTCAAGTCGACGTTGGCTCGTTCGGTAGCGCCCGCACGCAAGGTACCGAAACCAGCAGAGCCTGGTGTTCCCAAAATTGGTTTACCAGAAGCTGCCGAGGCTAAGAAACTTGAGTCACCAATCTGACGCAAACCCACTGGGCTTGAAAAGTTGGCCAGCAAAATTTTGGCCAATGACTTTTGCGAGCCATTGGAAAATGAAGCACTCACCAAACCGTCATTACCAATGGTTACGCCGACCAAGTCGCCTTCTGGTGCGCCGTCTTGAGACTGCGATAACACTGCAAATGCAGATGAAAACTGTGTAGAGGCAGAGTAATCGATGTTAATTTTCAAAGCACCTTTACCACCCGCAAGGTAAACAGTCTCAAGCTGAGTACCTGCAATAGGTGAAACCAAATTTCCACCAGTGTCAAATGTCAGCTCGCCTTTATCAAGGTAGACAGGTGACCAAGCCGGAAGTCCGGTAAAGCCGTCGGTATTTGTGGTTTCATTGCCTTGTGCATCGATGTATTTGGGCTGTGGTGTGCCATTTGCATAATCAACGTGCTGCGTTGGTTTAATCCAAGTAGATGTTTCACCACGGTCAGCTTCAACATCAGAAAGACCCCAAACAGGCTCACCAGAAATTTTAATGAATGAGTCTGCACCTGTTGTGCCGCTGGTAAACTTAAATGCTTTTTTGATAGGATCAAATTCAACTTTCACGCCATTAATTTCTTTCGGCGTGATTGTGTCTTTTCGTATTTCCTTCATATTGTTGATGCCGTCCTGCAAGGCCTGTGTGAACTCTGCAAGAGAATATTCTCGTGGTGTTAACTTCACTTCTGCTTTGATACCATCAACAGTCACGATGAACTTGTTGTTCGTTTCGTCAACGCTGAAATTGGTATTTGTATTAACTGTTGGCGTAGATCCATAAGTAACTGCCGGAGAAGATGCAATACCGCGAGTTGCAATTAGCTGAGGCGTTACACTTTCAATTTTTAATTTCATCGCGGTGGCTATTGGTTCACTTATGGCGGTAATAGAAGCACTTGAAGCGTCGCCAGTTGTGCCAGATGCAATTAAAAACTTTTTGTTGACTGAATCAAATGTAACGTTCATGCCATATCGCTCTGAATCTTTTACTGCGGGTCCGTCAACTGTTGCTTTACGAGCAACGCCAAAGCCCTTGATCAATTGATTGGTCGCTTCAGTAGCCAGCATATCGCCTGTTACCTTGGTATTTACTGGTAAAGAAGTTATGAATGTTGAAAGATCAACTTCGACGGGCAATCCGCTATTGTCAATGTCTACAGTCAAGCTCATTGGTGCTGTGCCGGCAGTAGTCAATAAAGTTTCTCTAGCAATACCATCTACCCAATTGAAACTGTTTTCTCCAATCTCTGGAATGATGGAGCCAGAGATTGTTGCAGCAGTTGAAATTTTTATGTCAGTCAGTTCATCCAATGAGAAAAGCTGAGTTTTAGCTGTCGTCAATTCATCTTTCACACGGCTATAAGGCTCTGTTTGACCATACTGATTCACATAAATTTTTTCATTGTTTTTGTTAGTTGCCTGAACCAATGAAGCGTTCACCTGGTCTTCGCCCACAAACACGTTGGTTTGCCATTTGTTAAACGGTACGTTTTGATTGGCATTCGATGTTTTGGTGTAATAGATGGTGGCCAAGTAGCCGTTACCACCATTGTCATAAACTGTGAAGGCCGTAGATTTGTTGTACGTTGCAGGGTTAGAGCGGTTGAAGGGCTCAGTAATGACGGCAGCATCCGCTGGAAAGTTCAAGCCCAAAGACACCAAAGAAGTTTGTTTGGCATCGCCTGATGTTTTCTGAGGAATGGTGAGTACCACGCGTTCATTCACGTTCGCAGAACCGGTTGAGTCAACTGTTGCCGCCATCAAACGTTGGCCTGAAGAGTTCACCACGTTGAACTGCTCATTCAGCAAGAATGAACCGTTTCGTGTGTAGAGCTCTTGCAAGCCGTCAGCAGAACGCATCGGGAAGAAACCGTCGCCGGTTACCGCCAAGTCAAGTGCGTTGGATGAGAAAGAAATGTTACCCTGGCTAAATTCCTGTGACACTTGTTTCAGAGACACGCCCTGACCCACTGTTGAGGAAGCTTTTTGCAAAGGTGATGTTGCAAAAATGTCACCGAAGTCAGCGCGCGAGCGTTTGAAACCAGTGGTACCCACGTTGGAAATATTATTGCTGGTCACGCCCAACATGGCGGTAGCAGCATTCAGTCCGGTTAGCGAGGTATAAAAAGACATGGTGGATAACTCCTAGGTTTGAGTTGGGTTCTTGCGAAATAAACTTTTAAAAACTAATTTGGCGACTTAGCTGCCAATGCGTTGAACGTCTGACAGCTTCACGGACTTTCCGCCAACTACTTCTAACAAAATGGTTTTGTCAGCTTGTTGGTTCACGCCTGTCACAGTAGACAAAACATTGACCGAAGGTTTTGTGGTTTTGCCTTGGCTAATGACTGTGGCCTTGAAGCTGTAGTTGCCGTCTGGCACTTGGCCGCCACCATCCGTGGTGCCATCCCACACCCATGGCATGTCACCAATACTTTGTGCACCCATGACTTGATTGGCCACCAACTGACCTTTGTCGTTAAACACTTCAAACTTAACGCCTTCAGCACCCGTGGGTAAGCTGATAAAGCCTTGAGCGGGCTTTCCGCCTTTCATGATGACAGCCGGGGCATCCGATACCGCCACTGTTTTGCCGATCATGCTGGTACTGCTCATCATTCGCTCGCCAGACATGCTTTCAACATACGCCTTCAGTGTTTCAGACATGCCGGTTGTGGCTTCCAACTGTGAGAATTGAGCCAGCTGGGCCACGAAGGCTTCGTTCTTAACAGGGTCCAATGGATCTTGACATCTCAGTTGTGTTGTAAATAGTGTGAGGAAATCTTTTTGACCCATGCTGGCGCTGGTGCCACTCTTGGCTGTCAATGCTTCATTGGCAGCATCTGCTGTGGTTTTGAGGCCTGCTGGCGCATTTATTTTTGAGCCTGCGTTGGCTGTGGCAGCGGCTGCGTTCAAACTGGTGTTGGTAGCTAAAAACATATTCGAAATTTCCTAATGCGTTGAACGGTTTTACGTTTTGATGATGTCGATGGTGCGCATCAACATCTGACGCGTGGTGTTCACAACTTCTACGTTGTTTTGATAGGAGCGGGCTGCCGCCATCATCTCAACCATCTCGGTCATCTCGTTCACGTTGGCCAAATACACATACCCGTCTTTGTCAGCCATGGGGTTGCCTGGCTCTGACATTTTTCGAATGGGGGATGGATCGTCTTGGATCCCCTCAATGCGAACGCCACCAGCGAAGCCGTTTTCGTGGGGCTTTTGTTGTTGTTCTAAGATTGTTTTGAACACCGTGCGTTTAGCGCGAAAGGCTTCGTTCTCTTTGCCCGTCACAGTGCCCGCATTGGCCAAGTTAGAAGCCGTGGTGTTCATGCGGGTGGTCTGCGCATTCATCGCAGAGCCGGCTATGTTAAAGATGCGATCAAGTGACATGCTGATTAATCTCCACGCAAGGCTCTGCGAATACCGCTGACGCGGTTTTCGAGGATGTTCAATGTGGTTTGGTAGTCAGCGGCCACTTGACCAAACTTGGCTTGTTCAACGTTCATCTCAACGGTGTTTCCGTCAAATGACGCATTGAATGGCGTGCGGTATTTCTCTCCGCCTGGACTTTCTTCCATGGGCATGTTCATGTGCATGTTGTGGGTGCTATTCAGCGCGTCTTCGCGTGTTTGTTTCAACACAGAACGAAAATCAATGTCTTTGGCTTTGTAGTGAGGGGTGTCGGCATTGGCAATGTTGCGCGCAAGCACTTCCATGCGCTTGCTGCGCAATCCCAAGGCTTGGGCATGTACGCCCAGTGCGTTGTCGATCAAGTTCATGATGTGCTCCCTTTCGCGAAACTCTTAATGCCGGATATCCGACAGCCCAAAGAATTAAAGTTCTTTGCAAAGAGTTCGATTGCAAGAGCCGTGCCATGCTTTTCTTGCCGTTATTTGATGGGTTTTTGACGGGGCCGTAGGCCGCGTTGCAAGGCAGAATGCGGGTTAGCGAGTCACCCGTGCCTGTTGCTTCAGAGAAATGAGAAGCGGCAAACCCTTGCCGCTTTGCTTAACGCAACCAGACTTTGGGTGATTCCAAGGCGTCGTAATCGGCAGCTTTTTGAACTTGCAAACGAATGCGTGCTGCCGAATTGGGGTTGGTGTCGGCTGCAGCCGGGTTCAATGCGTTGTGAATGGCATTGCTGACAGCGTTGGTGCCAATGGAGTTGGCGTTGGCGCCTGTTGAAGGGATGCGGAAATTTTTGTAGCCCAAACGATCTGCAGCGTTTTGGACCAAGCCTTGCGTAATAGAGGTACGTGTTATGGGCGCTTGTGGATCGCGACCTTCATATAGGTATTTGGCTTGTTTGCCTGGAATGCCTAAGGGTTCTTCAGGACGTTTTTCACCGCGAGCAGCAGGTTGAAGAACGGCTAAATAGAGTTCATCCAAAGGCACAGGGCCTTCTTTCTTCAGGCCCACTTTGTCAAAGTAGGTGTCAACCAAGTGAAGCTGCTGGTAAACGCTGAGGCCTAGGATGGATTTGGGTGATTGGCCAAACCCTACTTCAGCTGCGCCGCGCGCTGGGCCGTCGCAAAATTGAATGATGCCGTGGCACCTTGCGTTGGTGGCCTGGGGGTTCATGCCATCGCTTTCCATCAAGGTCAGGCGGGCAAAATCGTCTGGTGCAAAGTTGTGTTTGTTGGCAACCTGCAAAACTTTGTTGTAAACGTCTTGCTTTTCCACCTTGGGAATAAAGCCGCGGTTGACAGCCCGATCGAGTGTTTGGCTAAGGACCGGGTGAGCCACAGCGTTGATGAAGTTGCCTTTTTGTAAAGTTTGTGTGGGGCGGCTGGCTGTGACTGTGACGGTTTCTATCTTGTTGTTGGCCTTGGCTTGATTTGCCAGGGTGGCTTGATTCGCTAGATTAGCAGGGGGCTGAGCCAAGTTTTGTGCTTGATTTTGAGGCTGAGTTTGACCTGCTTGCCATTGGTTCAACATGTTTTGGAGTTGAATCTTTTGGCCTGGAAAAATGGCGTTGGGGTTTTGAATACCGCTGTCAGACGCCAAAGTTTGCGCCCATCTGAACTCTTCGGATGCCGAAAGCTTGACGCCTTGACGCTGGGCTTGATCTTTCACAATGCCAGTCAGGGTGTCACCCGATTGAATGACTTTGACACTGGCAGGCTGTGTTTGCTGAACTTGGTCCAAGGCTTTTGCAAAGCCAGGGCGCGACAAGGCCGCCACGGTAGTGGGCGTACTTCCCACAAGGGCATTGGGTAAATTGGATTCAATTCTCATGATGATGTGGCATCTTTATTGCATGAACTCCGTTATGTTCAATCCAAGTGTCAAAACTTCTGCACCTGCCCCAGGCTTGATGCAAATCCTGTGCCTGACGGTTTTTTGGCTCACTGCTTTGGCGTTCCCTTTAGGGGCCGTAGCGCAATCCAACTCTGCCGCCGAGTCGATGGGCTTGCAAGTGCGTCAATGGATGTCACAAACCCATGGTGTGAAGGTTCAAGATGTGGTCATTGCACCTTTAGATGATCGCTTAAAAATTCAAGGCTGTCAAAAATCTTTGACTGTTGACAACCCATTTGCATCTAAAGAAACGGTGCGTGTTCGTTGCTCAGAGCCAGTTTGGCAGCTCTATTTGCAAGTCAGTATGCCCACTGTTCGGGCCAATCCACCAACAGTTGTTGGTTCTGCGGGTGCTCAAAACACGGGTGTACCTCTGAATTCTGGTGCCCCCCTTCAAGCCAACAATCCGCCCACCGTGACCAGAACCATCGTGGTTGCCAAGCGTTTGTTGCAAAGAGGCGTCAATTTGCAGCCAGACATGCTGGAAGAAGTTCAAGCTTCGTCAGGAAATGTCGATACCATGTTACTGAATACAGTGAAAGACGCTTTACAAGCTGAAGTCACGCGGGATATTCCAGCTGGACAAGCTTTAAGGGTGTCTGATATTCGGCGTGCCCTTTTGGTGAAGCAAGGCCAAACTGTGATGTTGTCAATTGGCAACAAGTCTGAATTTCAGATTTCAATTCGGATGGACGCGATGCAAGATGGGCGGCTTGGAGAGCAAGTTAAGTTGAAAAACCCAGAGACGGGTAGGCAAGTCTCGGGTGTTGTAACGGGGCCAAATGCTGCAAAAGGACTGTGAAATGTTTAAATTACACGGTTTTTACCATTTAAACCCCAAAATTTTAAGAAAATGATTCAAGTTCTAGAATGTACTGTCGATACTGAGCATGTCCAATCCTCTATTATGGGTTGATGTGTGAAGAGATAAGAAAGTGAGCCAGTTATGACTGATGCGATTTCAAACTATGGACGACGTGCCCAGTCGGACGCTTCGCTGCGCAGTGCTATTGATAAGACTGACCGTAAATCTGGTGCATTGGCAGATCTTTCAACTACCGCGCCTGCCCCAAAACCTGCTGAAGGTGACCAAGTGCAATTGACCAATGTGGCCTCACGTGCCATGGCTGAACCTGACTTTGACCGTGTCAAAGTAGAGTCTATCAAGCAAGCCATTCAAGATGGCCAGTATCCATTGAGCCCCCGCAAGATTGCCGAGAGCTTTCATGCCATTGAACAGATGATCCGTGAGTGAGCGGGTACTTACACTGACTGTGCAGCTGGCCCAGCTGTTGGCTTTGGAGTTTGACTCTCTTAAAAGCCAAGACCTGGACCGGTTTGAGTCTTTGCAAGCTGGCAAAAATGACCTGCTCCAAGAACTGACCGAAAAGTGCCCCTCGGCCCAAGATCTGCAAGACTTACCCGAGTGGGAGAATTTGCGCGAAATGCTCCTTGAGTGTCGCGACCTTCACAGGCGCAACGCCATTTTGATCGAGCGAAAACTTGACACCATTCGAGGCACATTGCACAGCCTGCAAGTGGGCGATTCTGGAAGCACTGTTGAAGTTTATGACCGACTGGGTCAAGTGGCGCGATTTAGTCGCGGTCGAGGCTATCAAGAAGTTTGATTCAATCTGCTGGCAATGGCTCGATTGGTGTTGCAGCTTTTTCATCGCCAGGGCGCATGCCTCTAAGCCAGTAGACCCAAGACAAAACCACTGCCACAACGGTGTAAAGCTCTTGAGGTATTTCTTGGTCAACTTCCAATCGGCTTAAAAGGGCTAGCAACTGAGGATCCTCAGAAATGAAAACGCCTTGCTTGCGTGCTTCTTCAATCATGCGCCATGCAAGATCGTCGTCTCCTTTTGCTGTGACCACAGGCACAGGATTTTTGCCATAGGCCAAAGCGATGGCTTGCCGCATTTGTCTGCTCATGCTGAAACGTCCACCACCAAGCCACGACCAGAAGGCACCCAATCACTGGCCTCACTGGGCCTTGGGCCATGAACCACATTGAAGCTGCGCATGGTTAGGCCAGATGCGCGTAATTCATCTCCCAACAAAAAAGAGCGAGACCGGGCCTGCGCCACCACGCTTTCGTTTTCTGCCCACATGGTGAGCTCAATTTGCTGCGCATTCATCAATTGTGTTTGAAGCCACACCGGACCCAGATCTTCGCTTTTGGAATGAATGTTGACAGTGAGAACAGGTTGCTCGCCGTCTTGTTGTGGGCTACGTCGAATGGTCAGCTCCACGGGATTTGAATCAACAAAAGGCAGGGTCATGCTGAACAATACTTCTTGTTGCGCTTGCGCTTGCACCGCTTGAACTTGGCTGGCTTCGATGTCGTCCACTGCTTTGCTTAGTTTTTCAACCAGATCCGGTTCTGAGCTTCCCTCGCTGCCTCCCACACTTAATTCAGCAATGAGTTTTCTTAGAAGCTGCTTAGGATCGGGGGCTTGAGGTTGCAGGCCTCTTGCCAGCCAAACTTCTGCACCCATGGCGCCCATCATGGCTTGCTTTACGGCAAGGGGCGTGAGTTGAGTCATGGACAACTGCAATGATCGCCATTGGGCCTGCAGGTCTGGACGTTGAACCATCTTGAGCAAAGAATCGAGCGTACCGGGCTGAAATAATTGCGGTAATTCGGAATTGACTGTGGGCCGATAGAGCAATGTGGCAATGCGAGAAATAAGAGGTGGCGCGTTAACGGGAATTAGTGTTCCGCCTTGCGCTCTGAGCCAAATCGATTCGCCCACTTGAGACATTTGCAAGCCAGGCACAGGCAGTGTTTTACCTTGCAAGACGAGCATGGGCTGATCGTGTTGTAAGCGAACAGAGGCTTGAACAATTTGTCCATCTTTGAGTCCCAAATCAGCAGCACTGTTGGGCTGCAAAGGCAGTAGTTTGCCTTCTAGAAAAATGGGGTGAATTCGGCCTGGCGATACTAGCGCCTCGCCCCCTGAGATCAAGGGAAACGAACCCACTGCTTGCGGGCTTGATAGTCGCGGGCAGATGGGTTGTTGTCTGCGGCTTCTTGTGCGCCAGCTGAACGAGGTGTCAAAGTAGATCGAATGATTTCGCCTTCGAGTGGCACCATAATGACCGTGCCACCCTTGACACGTTGTTGTGGATTGCCAGTGATGACTTTGGGGTTGGCATCTACCAAAGCTTTGCGAAGGACAGCCGTATTGAGGGGGCTGTTGGCATAAATCTTTTGAATCAATCGGTCAATGGAAATGCTTTCGGTCACCTTGTACTTGGGTGCTGTCGCCTCTCGGGTTTGTGCATCTGCATTTGCATCAGCCGCATAAACTGTGTTGGCCAGCGCAAATGACAATGCGCTCAAAATGTACAAAGCAAAAAATCTGGCTGCAACTGTTGGCTTTGCAAAATGAAGATGTGAATTTGTCATATCAAGCTTGATTGAATCAGTAGGGTGTCAAGGTAAATGCAGGTTCGGCATTGGCCACCGGCTTGGAATTACGCTTTGGTGATGCTACTGTAGTTTTGGGTTTTACGTTGGGTTCTTTGATCAAGGTCTCTGTGGGCCATGCACGCCAATCGGCTTGTACTGATTTTGCTGGGCCAGCCAATATCACCATTTGCGAATTGAACGGCGTGACGGATTGCACTTTGGCAAGCAAGGTTTGCGGCGCACCATTTTTGCTCATGAGCTCTGCAGGAAAGCTTGATGGGTTGGCAACCAACCACTCGTCGCCTTTTTTCACACCGGCTAATGCACCCGCGTTGATTTCGATTTGTTGGGCGTTGGCCGCAGTCAGCATGGGGTTGAAGGGCTGGCAAGCCAGCCATTCTTCAGCATTGCTTCGAAAAACTTGAAGTTCATTTTGCAATTCAACCATGCTGGACAAATTGATTTTGGGCGTAGACCACGCAGGCGTGTCCATTTCTAAGACCACACTGGTGCTGTCTTCGTAACCCGTATTCTGGCCTTCAGAACCAGTGACTTGCAGGTTCATCAGGACTTGCATGCGGTTTCCTTTTTCGCCGCGAAGACCCGCCAATCCTGTTGCTTCAAGTTGTTCAACGCGAACCAGTAGTTTTGCAGTCCATGTGAGCTTGTCTGGGCGATTGCCAATAAGTACACGCTCATAAGCGGACATATTTTTGGACATGGATGGCTCGGGCAGGCTGTTGACCATGCGCCAACCGTTGCTGTTGCTTGTAGCATTGATGGCATTGGCGTTGCCAATCCATTGTGCTTGAATCAATGGCAAGAATGCCGACAGAAAAACGGGGTGCGCGCTTGGATCCAGTTGCAACTCCAAACTCATGACATGCCTGAATTTTTCGCCAACTTTGATCTTGCAGGCAGGCGCTTCAGCCACGAAAACTTTGGTTTGCGGGAGCGATTCTTTTGCAAAATGGGTCACCTTATTCAGGGCCTTATTGATTTTTTGCAAGGTGCCTTTGATTAAATTAGGTTCGGGCCTTTGCAGAGGTTGCTCAGGGGCTACTGCAGGGTATTGCAGGTGCGCCTTGGGTTGACCTGCTTCATCACGATCGTAGGCCAAAACGCGAACGCCCCGAACTTCCATGCCATTTTTGAAGCTGCTGCTTTCGCGCAAGCTTCCTTGGCTGTCAATCCATGTGGTGGTTTGGACACGTGTAGGGGTTTGAAGCGAAGCGTCAATCAGGCCCTGACGAATGGCATCCAAACGTTCTTGCGGGTTGAGTTCCGCTGAGGCATTTGTGGCAAAGACACAAGCCAAAATGGCCAAGCCGACGACAAGGGATTTTGTATGTTGATTGCCTCTTGCCATGATCAACGTCCTTTGGCGGCTACTTGACCCATGTACATGATGCGCAAATCTTGCACCACATCACGGTCTAATGTCAAAGTGGTCTCATATGTGTCTTCGCCAACAGGGGTGATGCTGACCAAACGCGCGCCGTAAATAACGCCTTCTACTTTGGTGCGGAAGGTGTCGTTGGTAACAACCATATCAGCAACGGTAGAACTGGCATCCAGTTGTTGTCCATAGACTTGTTCGGTTAAGTTGCGGTAAGCATCGAGCTTTGAAGCTCGAATGGCCATAAGCCTTTGTTGGGCTGGATTCTTGTGATTTTGCACGGCCACAACAGCATAGCCAGTTGCGGTGATGGTTTCACGCTTCTCAACAACAGGTGGAATCAAAGACGAAGCATCCCTGGAGGAGGTTGGCATTGAAAGGCTGATGGATTTGCAGCCGGTCAGGGCAACAATGCTTAAGCTCAGTAAAAATGCGGTGGTGCGTTTCATTTGCAATTCCTTGAAAGAGGGGGACTCGAAGTCCTACACCCTCTGATTCGGCATTAACTTGAGAAGCTTGAGGACTTTCGGTGCTTAATTTTGGGTACTGTTTTGATTATCTTATTTTGAGGTTTTTGACGTTTGTTGCAAAAAAGATGTTCAAGTTGACGGTTTTCCGACATTTCAACCAATTTTTGGCCAATTTGCAATACATTGGTGTCTTGAAAAAGCTTTTGCCTCATTATTCACAGCCCCATGGCTAAAAAGAACTCGTCTAAAGTATTCATTGGCGCTAGCGCAAGCGCAGACGCCATTCGACACTTGATCGAGCGAGTGGCTTCGTCCACCGCGACTGTCCTCATTACTGGCGAAAGTGGCACTGGCAAAGAGTTGGTGGCTCGAGCGCTGCACGACCAATCAGACCGCAGCGGTGGCAATTTTGTACCAATCAATTGCGCAGCCATACCGAAAGACTTGCTGGAAAGTGAGTTGTTTGGCCATCGAAAGGGGGCATTTACAGGCGCCATGGCCGATCGCATTGGGCGTTTTGAGCTGGCACATGGTGGCACGATTTTCTTAGATGAGATTGGTGACTTGTCACTCGACATGCAAGTGAAGTTGTTGCGTGTATTGCAAGAGCGAACAGTTGATCCGGTGGGCGGTCTGAAATCTGTGGCAGTTGATGTTCGCGTGGTGGCCGCAACGCACCGAGATCTCGAAGCGGAAATTGAATTTGGCAGGTTTCGCGAAGACTTGTACTACCGCTTGAATGTGTTGCCTTTGAATACACCCGCTCTGCGCCAAAGATCGCAAGACGTACCCGCTTTGCTGACGCATTTTGCCCAGCACTTTGCGTCCAATGGCCAGACGCCCATTACATTCACGACCGACTTTATAGAAGCGCTGAAAGATTATGCTTGGCCCGGCAATGTGCGAGAGTTGTCTAATCTGGTCGACCGTTTTAACACCTTGTTCAGTGGCCAATTGTTGAGTTTGGGCACCGTACCGTCTTCTTTGCTGCCCAAAGGTTTGCGGATAATTCAAGCCGAGCGTGTTAGCACGCCCATAGCGGACTCTTTGGAAATTGTGGCACCTTTGAGCATGCAGGATGCTCATCACAGTGCCAATGCCGATGTGATGAACCCGTTCGCCAATTCCGCGCCACCCTTAGCCATGGACCTGCACAACGAAGTAGAAGACATCATTATGTTGGCGCAAGGTTTGCCTAGTTTGCCGCCAGAAGGTCTGTCTTTGAAAGATCGCCTGGCCGACATTGAGCGCGATTTAATCATGCAAGCATTGGCTCGAACCGATGGCAATGTGTCGCAAACAGCGCGCTTGCTGAATTTGCAACGCACCACACTCATTGAGAAACTCAATAAATACGATTTGCGTCAGGGCACTTTGCCCGTGGCGTTGCCTGAGGGCGAGAAAGAAGGCGACTAAGCTTCGAGCCTGCTCAACACAGCGTCAATTTGAGGGCTTGCTGCTTAATACGCCGCTGGCACCAGCAGGCGCTATGTCTTGTTGAGGGCGTGGGTATTGAACCATTTTTTCTCGTTGCTTGACAGCAGCAATGGCGGCTGCGTTTTGAGCGTTTGCATTAGCGGTACTTTGAGCAGCGGCCTTGGCGGCTACAACATTTTCAGCTGCTTGACGTTCCTTTTGCAAACGGGCTAAGGCTTCCATTTCTTTCTTGAACGTGCCCGTTTCGCCGACGGCACCTTGAAGACCACCCACTTGGTTGGCCACAGCATTCAAGGCCTTAGATTGCTGCACAAAGCGACCTTCCAACGACTTGACCTGGGCAGCCAATACTTGACCCTTTTCACCCACTTGCTGTGCCGTTTTTTCGGGCATTGATTCGGCATTTTTAATGGCCTCGTTTAGGCGAGCTTCTAATGTGCCTTGCATTTTGGTCATGGCGTCTTGTTTTGACACCATCTCTTGTAAGCCTTCATTGACCGAGCCTACCAACTCCATGGAGGAGTCAAGTTCTGTGACGCGTTTGCTTAAGACGCCCAACATACTGTCCATTTGGTTGATCCGTGACTTTAAGCTAACCGTCATACCTGCAAAAATACTGGCTGCAATGACCATCAGGCCAGAGGCCACTCCAAGCAAAATCAGGGTTTGCTTTTTTTGGGCTTTCATCAAAACTTCAAGGTTGCTTGTGGCTTTCTTCATATTTTCAGCAGCGCCCACTCCTAAATTAGCGGAGCGTGTTGCCAGCTCAGCTGAATCGAGCATGACCATTTTGAGGCCTTCTATCTCCTCTAGATCGGATACAGGCGTAGCTTCGTGATGCGGTTCATGCGCATCATGGTGGGCGTGGTCGTTACCACCCGTAGTGGGCTGGGTACTCATGTCATGTTCCTTTATTCAAGCTTTTCCAAGCGTTCTCGCACTTGGTCGTTCTCGATTTTTACTTTGATCACGCGAGCTGGAAAATTCATTTCGGGCATGGGTGAACTTGTCGAAGCAGTTTTCAGAGTCGGGTTTTCAGCCGCCTTTTCTGGCTCGTTGGTTACAGTATCGACAGCTGCAGTGGATGCTTGAGGCTTAAGGATGCTATCTAACTGACTTATATCGATAGATTTTTTGTTGGCTGGAGGTACGGGCGCATCTTTGGGTTGAGAAGCAAAACGATCGGGTGCATCTGCTGCACTTTGATAGCCTTTGATATTCTCATGGCCTCCTTCTTTGCTTTGAAATCCTTTATTGACCTCTTCTTTGGCCATGACAACTTGGTTGGGGTCGTTGGATTTGCTAACGCCACCATCCATGACCACATTTTCGACCACGTTTTGCTCACCATCAGAAAGTACTTTACGGACGGCAGGTGAGCCAACCTCACCTTTTTTACCAACGGCAATGTTGGTGCCTTCAGGCATGGACACTGTATGGGGACGATCTGTTTTGATGATCATC
>Ga0209551_1000264_pt1 | contig 19207 bp, 16 predicted proteins | sample LauGreSuBDMM15SD_2_FD_187568 | JGI IMG/M metagenome (GOLD analysis project Ga0209551, IMG submission 187568) | Freshwater lake microbial communities from Lake Michigan, USA - Su13.BD.MM15.SD (SPAdes) (version 3) | ecosystem: Environmental > Aquatic > Freshwater > Lake | place: Lake Michigan, USA... | reverse complement strand
ACGATGAAGTGCATCAGCTTCAACTTATTGAAATAATTCGTAAATACCGTCCGCAAATTGTGCTAGCCAATGCGATAGATGATCGCCACCCAGATCACGGCAGGGCTGCTGCTTTAGTAACCGACGCAGTTTTTTTGGCGGGCTTACCTAAAATAAAAACAAGTGAAACCGGGATTGAGCAGGAGGCTTGGCGCCCTAATTTACTCCTGTATTACATTCAAGATAGATATATAAAACCCGATATTTTAATTGATATAACTCCGTTTTGGGAACAAAAAATTGCCGCTATAAAAGCGTATAAAACCCAGTTTTTTAATCCCGAATTGCAAGAGCCAAATACCTATATTTCTTCATCCGATTTTTTAGCTGGAATAGATGCTCGTGCAAGAGAATTTGGCAGGTCAATACAATGCAGTTACGCCGAAGGCTTTACTTCTAATAAAATCTTGGGTGTAGCTTCTTTATTCGATTTAAAATAAGCCTAGAGCGTTTTAACAATATCTTCTAGTACTTGTAAGCCAAGATCTAAATCTGCTTTCTCCATGATTAGTGCAGGTCTAAAGCGTATACTTTGATTGCCACATCCCAAAAACATCACGTTTTTTTCTAGACCTTTTGTTATAAAATGATCTCGGGTGTTTTTATCCGGAAAGTCGAAAGCTACAATTAGACCGCTACCTCTTACATTGCGTATTATAGAATATTTTTCTGCTATGGTAAGAAGTTTAGTTTGTAAATATTCTCCTGTAGTGGCCGCTTTTTCTACGAGTTTATCTTCTTCAATAATTTCCATAATCTTGCTAGACCGTACCATATCTACCAAATTTCCACCCCAAGTAGAGTTTATACGAGAAGGAGTAGTAAACACATTTTGCTCAATTTCATCTACCCGTTTACTAGCTAAAATTCCACATACCTGCATTTTTTTACCAAAGGCTAAAATATCGGGTCGGGCATTTTCGCCAAAATGTTCGTGGCACCAAAATTTACCGCTTAGGCCTACGCCGGTTTGTACTTCGTCGTAAATAAGTAAAGCTTCTTCTTCATCTGCAATAATTCGCAATTGTTCAAAAAACTCTTTTCGTAAATGGTTATCGCCACCTTCTGATTGTATAGGTTCTATAATGATGGCGCATATATCGTCTTTATTGTCTGCAAAGGCCTTTTTAATTTGTGCAATGGAGAAAGCTTCTCTATTATCCAGTTCCTCTAAATTATTCGCTGTTAGCGGGAATTTAATTTTAGGGGTGCTTACCCTGGGCCAATTGAATTTGGCAAACCATTTTGTTTTATCGGGATGCGTATTGGTTAGACTTAGTGTATATCCCGTTCTACCGTGAAAAGCATGTTCGAAATGCAGTACCTGAAAGCCCCTTTCTTCTTTATAACCTTTCTGAAAGTTTTTCTGCACCTTCCAATCCATAGCTGTTTTAATTGCATTTTCGATAGCCAAGCCACCACCCGCCACAAAAAACGCATGCGGTAAATACTCCGGTATACCTACTCTCGAAAATGTATCTACAAATTGAGCATACTGCGTGGTGTAGATATCCGAATTAGAGGGGTTAGTTAGTGCAGCTAAAAGTAAATTTTCTTTAAATACTTCATCTTTTAACATTTTTGGATGGTTATACCCGAGCGGTACCGATGCAAAGCAGGTGAAAAAGTCCAATAGCTTTTTCTTGTTTTTGGCATCGTAAATGTATACGCCTTGGCTTTTTTCTAAATCAAAGGTTAAATCAAAGCCATCGGCTAAGATGTGTTTGCCTAAGGTCTGGTGAACCTCGGTTGGGTCTATGTTTAATTTATACATAATGAGTGGTTGACGTCTACTCAAATTTACCAAAAAAGAAATTGGAATGTTCCTCTTTTTTTGGCTTATTAAAAAAAACTAATAACGAATATTTTACTCGTTTAGTGGATAAACCATAAGCTTATTGAAATGTTATTTCATTGCTTTTGCTAAGTAATTCCGCAAAGGTTACATCAATCTCTGCTAATTCTTTTTTAATACCGTGTAAGCCCATCAGTCCGCCGGTATGAAGCCACAAAACGCGACTACCATGAGTAAAATATCCATTAGAAATCAGATCGTGTAAGCCAAAAACCATTTTACCGGTATAAACTTGGTCGAGCAATACCTGATGTCTGTGGTAAAAAGCTACAATGAAGCGTAGTAGTTCGGCTGTGCTTTTGCCATAGCCGCCAAAATGGTAGCCTGTATGGAGTGCAAGTTGCTCCTTTATGGGAAGATAATGGGATATTTCATTTCGTATAAAATCACCTTTTTTTAGTACCGGAACTACATGTAGTGTGGTAGTTAATTTATTTTTTTGGTTATAGGAATATAAGCCGGCAGCCGTAGTGCCTGTACCAGCGGCACAAAAAATATGATCAAAACTTTCGGTGTTTTCGGCTAATATTTCTTCGCAGCCCTGCACTCCTTCGGGTGAAGCACCCCCTTCGGGTATGACAAAAATTTCGGTATTACCTTTAAAAAAACGTTCTAAACATTCATTTTTATGAGTATAACTTAATCGATCAACAAAATAAAGTTTCATGCCCACCGATTTGCAATAGTTGAGCACTTCGTTATTTCGATCTTCGCCCCGTATAATGGCACTGGCTTGTAAACCTTGCGCTTGTGCAACTGCAGCTGTGGCCAACACATGGTTAGAATACGCACCACCAAAAGTAACCACATGTTGCTTTCCTTCTTCGGCTGCTTTCTGAAGGCTGTATTTAAGTTTTCGCCACTTATTTCCCGAAATTAGTGGATGAATTAGATCTTCTCGTTTTACAAATACCTGCACACCCATTTTTTCATACAATGGCTCTACTAATTGTTGAATAGGGCTTGGTAAGTGTAGTTGCATAGGTACAAACATACGGAAAGCCCCCCGAAGAGAGCTTTACGAAAAATGCACGTAGTTGAGACTGGCTTATTTGCCAATACCAAGTCCCAGACCTGCATTAAACGATTTGTAGGCGCCCAAGCTGTATGATCCGTACACACGTAAAAGAGCTAGGTGTAGTTGAAACCCAAGATTGGTACGCAGCCCACTGATGTCTTTTTGAGAAATGGCAATCGGATCTACAACTGTAGAGTAGGTGTTATTACCGGTTTCAAAAGGATAAGTACCTTTTAAGTCGATAGTGGTATTAGCATTTTGGTAACCAATGCTTGCAAAAGGGGTAAAAAAGGCTAATTTTTTAGAGATAATAGCTTCTACGTTTACCCCATTGAATTTAGCTTTTAGCATTTGGTCGGTGTAGGTACTATTGCTCGTTTGTACATCTAAGGGTAGATTGTAACTAAGCTTGGTATAGCAAATTGCAGCAGCTATATCAAATGGCAATACTTTGTCTGCTTTTTTGCCAGCCAACATGCGTAGCAGGTTCATTTTTAATCCAGCTCCTGTCATACCGACCGAACCTGCTTTATCGCCAAGTTTGATGGTTGGAATGGTACGTAAGCTAAGCTCTAGCCCTCTAAAAAGTCCAATACTAGCTTGTATTTGCGGTGCTGGTACAAATGGGAGTTTAGCACCTTGAGGCATTATAAATGTCCCCACAATAGAACCTTCGTTTTTTAAATTCATAGATGGTCCTGCAGTTTTTTCACCCCCAATGGTGGGGCTAAGTACCAGAGCCGGATTGCTTGGTTCTAAATTGCTAGATAAACCCAATTTTGTAACGTCAAAAGTCTTGTCCTTCTCCGGAATTATTGCTCCCGATAAGCCAAAGCGTAGCTCAATGCGGCCCAATTTTTTACTTGCGGCTGTATTGTTCCAGCCCGAATTAAGACCGGTGCCCATTCCTTTAAAAAAAGGGTTCATGTATGCTTGAATGAGTTTCTGAGCATCAGATTGACTCGATTTGAATAATCCTTCAATATCAGACTGTCCAAAACCTTGTATGCAAAGGGCTGAAAATAATATTGTTAACACAATGCCATTTCTAGAAAATAGGGTAGTTTTCATAATTAAATTGGGTTGGTGTGTGTTTAAATTTACAATTTTTGGGCTAGAACGTAATTCATTTATAATTATTTTTCTTGCTCTTAATAAATTAGTTTATGCAACTATTATGCCAATCTTATTCGTTCCCAATCAGAAATAGCCTTATTTTTGGACATGGATGAATTGCTTGATGCCGTAGAACAAGATGAACAAGATTTGTACGAACACCTCCGATTGGTGGTAGATAAAGGCCAATCTTTGTTGCGCATTGATAAATTCTTGATGCATCGCATCGAAAATGCTACTAGAAACCGCATACAAAATGCCATTGAAGCTGGAAACGTTTTAGTAAACGATAAAGCAATTAAGGCCAGCTACAAAGTAAAACCTTTAGATGTTATTTCGGTAGTATTGCCACATCCACCTCGAGATACAGAGGTGTACCCGGAAGATATTCCATTAGATATTCTATACGAAGACGACGATGTAATTCTCGTAAACAAACCTGCGGGTATGGTAGTACATCCTGGCTTTAACAATTATACAGGAACATTGGTTAATGCCTTGGCTTTTCATATTAAGCAATTGCCGCAATTGCCTGGTAATGAAGGGAGGCCGGGTCTGGTACACCGTATTGATAAAGATACTTCAGGATTATTGCTAATAAGTAAAAATGAAGCCTCTTTAACCCAGTTGGCTCGTCAATTTTTTGATCATAGTATTGCTCGTAAATACATTGCCTTGGTATGGGGCGATATTTCCGAAGATGACACAGTTACCGGATACATTGGCCGCAGTGTAAAAGATAGACGAACGATGGATATTTATGACGATGAAACGAAAGGAAAATGGTCGGTAACACATTATAAAGTATTGGAGCGTTTTGGTTACGTTACGCTTATTGAGTGTCAATTAGAAACAGGGCGTACGCATCAAATTAGGGCACATATGCAACACATTGGTCATCCTTTGTTTAGTGATGTAAGCTATGGTGGCGACCGAATTTTGAAGGGTACTGTGAATGCAAAATATAAGCAGTTTGTACAAAATTGTTTTGACCTAATCCCTCGGCAGGCCTTACACGCTAAAAGCTTGGGCTTTATTCACCCAGGAACAAAAGATTTTATTCATTTTGAAACGGAAATTCCTGCAGATTTTACTGCAGTGTTAGAGAAGTGGAGACATTATATTCACTATAATCAATCTGTATAATTAATAAGCATGAGTACACAGTTTATCTATTTAAATAATGAGTTGGTGCCAACCACACATCCCATATTTGCGGCCACACACCGAGCATGGCGTTATGGAGATAGTTTGTTTGAATCGATGCGTATGGTCAACGGTATACTTAAGTTTGCTGATTTACATGCCGATAGGTTGCGAAGAGGTATGAAAATACTTAAAATGGAAGGCTATACCCAATTAGATGCTGCTTTTTTACAAGATAAAGTACAAGATTTGGCCCGAAGAAATAAGCTCGGACCCCATGTTCGTGCTCGATTTACCGCATACCGTGATGGTCAAGGTTTGTACGCACCAGAAACCAACCAAATGGCTTGGATTTTAGAAGTAAGTACTGCCGATACGTCAAACTATGAACTGAATGCGAAAGGGTTGTTGGTGGAAGTATTTTCGGAAGTATCAAAGCCGACAGGAGCTTTATCAGCTATTAAATCGGGTAATGCTTTGGTTTATGTGTTGGCAGGTATTTATAAGAGTCACCATCGTTTAGATGAAGTATTTATTCTCAATCAAGCAGGATTTTTGTGTGAAGCCAATAGCAGCAATGTTTTTGTAGTGTACGATAAGAAAATTTATACGCCTTCATTGCAAGAAGGCTGTATTGCTGGTGTGATGCGCCAAGTAGTAATTGGCTTGGCAAAAAAACACGGTTTAGAAGTGCTCGAAGCACAACTAAATCCAGCCATTCTTGCGCAAGCAGATGAGGTATTTTTAACCAATGCCAGCAAAGGTATCCAATGGGTATTGGGTTACGATAACAAGCGTTATTTCAATAACGTTTCTAAATTTTTAAGCGAAGAGTTGACTAAATTATAAGCGAACACCCCTAAGAAATTCGTCTATTCCCATTTTTTTCTTGCCCTCTAACTGCACTTCTTTCAACGAAAGGTAACCGTTTGTTGCAGCAAATTTTAGATTACTTTTGTGGTCTGTACTAAAAGTTCCGGCAGGAATTTCGGGTTTACTTGGTTCAATCTCGGCATTAAATATTTTTAGTGTTTTATCTCCTAAAAAGGTAAAAGCAGTAGGGTATGGGCTTAGTCCCCGTATTTGGTTGTAAATTTGTTCTGCAGTATTATTCCAATTTATTTCGCAATCGGCTTTAAATAATTTGGGAGCATGTTTAGTTTCGGCATTTAGTTGTTGTGGGCTAGCTTTAAGCGTTCCATTTGCCAATTCTTGGAGTGTTTTAACTAGGAGTTGAGCTCCTACTAATTTCATCCGATCGTGTAGTACGCCGGCAGTTTCGTTCGGGCCAATTAATATTTTTTCTTGCAACAGAATGTCACCCGTATCAATTTCGTGTTGTAATTTAAAGGTGCTTACACCGGTTTCTTTTTCTCCGTTTAAAATGACCCAATTAATAGGGGCTGCCCCTCTATACTTAGGGAGTAGGGAGCCGTGTACGTTTATCGTTCCCTGTGGAGGAAGATTCCACACTACTTCGGGTAACATGCGGAAAGCCACTACCACTTGTAAATCTGGTTTTAATGCGTGTAACTGGGCAATAAATTCAGGATCTTTTAATTTAAGAGGCTGCAGTATAGGTAAGCCTTGGGCTTGAGCATATTCTTTTACCGCCGATTCACTCAACTTTTGCCCCCTACCAGCAGGCTTATCGGGAGCGGTAACTACACCCACAACGTTGTAGCCCGCTTCAATTAAGGCCTTTAGCGATTCCACAGCAAAATCGGGCGTACCCATAAAAACAATTCTCCAGCTACTCATTAGGGGTATATCAAATATTTTTTTCGAATCAATTTAAAACGACTGAGTGCAGGCTCCCAACTTTTGCGAATGGCCCGGGCACTTTTGCCTTGTATGATTTGTTGTTTTAAACTAACTGTGCCAGCTAATTTGTCAAAATTACCCATTTGCGGATAGTTTTTGTTGTCAAAAAATGTTTTTTTATTTGGATAGGACTTGTAAAATATAAGTAACCAATCTAAATTAAGTTGTTCACCAGTTTGTTCTTTGCTTAAATCTAAACCAAAACAATTTTGGCCTAGTTGGATGGGATTTTCGCTCATTCCCCGTATAGATTGAGGGGTAAATGCATACGAAAATTTACCTGCCAAAGCTGGAGCTCCAAGTACTTGAAATGGCTGGTAGGTACCTCTTCCTTGACTAATGATGGTTCCTTCAAACAAGCATAGGCTTGGGTAGAGTAAAATGGCTTGTTGTGTATTTAAGTTAGGCGATGGTTTAATAGGTAAGGTATACCGATCTTTGTGGGTATAATTAGTTACCGGAATTACTGTTAAGTTACACTTTATGCCATCTTTAAGCCATTTTTCGCCATTAATCATTTGTGCGTATTCGCCAATGGTCATGCCATACACAATGGGTACCGGGTGCATGCCAATAAAGGATTTGAGGCTGGGCTCTAATACAGGCCCATCTATATAAAAGCCATTTGGATTGGGTCGGTCTAAAACCAGTAAGGGGATGTTGTTTTCGGCACAAGCCTCCATAACGTAGTGTAGGGTAGAAATGTAGGTGTAAAAACGTGCACCAACATCCTGAATATCGAAAATAACTAAGTCTAAATCGTTTAAATCGTCGGCACTAGGTTTTAGATGTTTGCCGTATAAGGAGATGATAGGGATTCCTGTTTTTTCGTCGATGTTGTTGGAAATGCTTGCTCCATTGCTACTTTCACCTCTAAATCCATGCTCTGGAGCAAAAATTTTGCTTGGTGAAAAACCGGCAGCCAAAAGGCTATCTACACTCAATTTATGCCCAACAGTGGAGGTATGATTAACAACCATACCAATTTTTTTGTTTTTTAAGCCTGAAAAATAGGCTGCTGTTTGGTTGGCGCCAGGGCTTATGCTGGAGGTAGCTACTTGTGCTTTTGCTGCAAAATAAGCGCATTGGAGAAGAAAAAAAGCTGTAGCAAGTTGTTTTATCATTTGGTCCGTAAAGGTCTTATCAGAAAAATTTGCACCTTTGCTAAGGTACAAAAAATACTATTTCCTTGAATTTTAGCTTTTATTTAGCCCAGCGTCTTACCCTAAAATCTAAACGAACTTTTTCGAAGTTAATCGTTCGGATGTCGGTTTTGGCTATTGCACTAGGTGTAGCCGTAATGATTCTTTCTTTAGCCATTGTAAAAGGCTTTAAGCAGGAAATTAGAGAAAAGGTACGAGCCTTTTCGGGCGATGTGCAGGTGCTCAAAAATGATTTAAATTTTTCGCTCGAAAATTCGAGCTTTAGCCTACCCGAGCCAGTTTTAACACAACTTAAGAGTGATACCACGCTACTTTCTGTAGAAGCATTTGCCACCAAACCCGGTATTATTAAAGTACATAATGAAATTGAAGGGGTCGTGCTTAAAGGGATAGACGCAAGCTATTCAGCGAAAAGTATGCAGTCTATATTGGTATCGGGTAGGCACATCAATTTTGCCGATACGCTGCAAGCACAGAAAGAAATTTTGGTTTCTACGCATACAGCCAGGTTATTGCATTTGAAACTGGGTGATGGGTTGGTGATGTATTTTGTACAGGAGCCACTCAGGAAACGGAAATTTAACGTAGTGGGCATGTATAATTCAGGGGTAGAAGAAGTAGATAATTCATATGTAATAGGTAGTTTATCGCTTATACGCCGGCTGAATAATTGGACCGATAGCCAAGTAGGCGGGTACGAAATTCGCTTAAAGGATTTTAACACTTTGGAAGATCGGGCAGCGGCCATTCACCAAAGTTTACCTATTGAAGAAAAGGCGTATACGGTAAAAGAATTGTACCCCACTATCTTTCAGTGGCTATCTCTTTTGGATATTAATACACAGGTGGTTTTTGCTTTAATGTTGGCTGTAGCGCTCATCAATATGGTATCGGCATTGCTAATTATGATTTTAGAGCGTACCACATTTATTGGCTTGTTAAAAGCATTGGGAAGTACAAACTGGGCTATCCGAAAAATATTTTTGTACCAAGCCGTGTACATTATTGGTTTAGGATTGGCCTTGGGCAATGTTTTAGGGCTTGGTGTTGGCCTCGTTCAGCAGTATACCCACGTATTGCCCTTAGATGAGGCTTCGTACTACATGAGTTTTGTGCCTATTCAATTAGAATGGATGGATGTAATTGGCATTAACCTGGGAACGCTTTTTGTTTGCTTAATCGTACTATTGTTGCCAAGTTTGCTTATTAGCCGTATACTGCCTGTAAAAGCCCTACGTTTTTCGTAATTAGCTTAATTTCTTGGCTTCATTCCAAAACACATCCATTTCTTCTAAGCTCATTTCTTTAAGGTTTTTACCTAATTCTTGCGCTTTGCTTTCTAAATATTGAAAGCGTTTAATGAATTTTTTATTGGTTTTTTCGAGCGCATCTTCGGGGTTAATATTTATGAAGCGTGCGTAATTAATGAGAGAGAAAAGTAGATCGCCAAATTCGCCTTCGGCTTTTTCGAGGTCAATTTTTTCGGTAGAAGTAGCATTAAATTCGTTTTTAAATTCTTGCATTTCTTCTTCTACCTTTTCCCAAACCTGGCTTTTTTCTTCCCAATCAAAGCCTACACCACGTGCTTTTTCTTGAATACGTGATGCTTTAATGAGAGCCGGTAAAGAGCTGGGTACACCCCCTAATACCGATTTATTGCCTTCTTTAAGCTTCAATTGTTCCCAATTTCGCTTTACTTCGGCTTCATCTTTTACCGTAATATCTCCGTAAATATGCGGGTGGCGTGAAATCAACTTATCGCAAATACCATTAAGCACTTCGGTAATGGTGAATTGCTGTGTTTCTGAAGCTATGCGTGCATAAAACACCAGATGTAGCATGAGGTCGCCTAATTCTTTGCGAATTTCTAGTACATCGCCATCTAAAACAGCATCAGACAATTCGTAGGTTTCCTCAATGGTAAGGTGCCGTAAACTTTCCATAGTTTGCTTTTGGTCCCAAGGGCATTGCTCCCTTAAGGTATCCATAATAGTTAATAGGCGTTCAAAAGCGGGCGCTGGGCTAACTGCTGAAGCTGGCGGAATATTGGCGGGCATTATAATTTCGACGTAATCTCTGTGCTTAAAGGGGCTACTTTCGAAGGAAAATAGCCTACATAATTTCCATTCTCATCAATTAAGAACTTACCAAAATTCCAGCCCACTGTTACATCTTCTTTCCCGTTGTTTATTTTTTGGCAAAGCCATTGATATACAGGATGTTGTTCTTTTCCTTTTACATGAATTTTTTCAGTCATTTGGAAAGTAACACCATAGTTTTTAGAACAAAATTCTGCTATTTCGGTTGCGGAGCCCGATTCTTGTCCTAAAAATTGGTTGCAGGGAAAGCCCACAATGATTAATTTGTCTTTATAACGTTCTTGTAGTTGCTGCAATCCTTCATATTGTGGCGTAAAACCACATTTAGAAGCAGTATTTACGCACAACACTTTCTTCCCTTTAAAATCTTTAAAGTTTATTTTAGTTTTTCCATCTAAGGTTGTTATAGATAAATCATAAAATGATTTTCCGGCAACGGTATTCACTTCATTACTTTTTTGGAAGAAATTGAGGTAATACAATGCAGCTGCACTGCTAAGTGCCAACACGGCAAGGGTTAAGAGTATTTTCATATGTTATTTTTTTTTAAAACTAAGGTAAGGCTTAATTTTCTAATTCAATGTCAAAAACAAGCAATCAATCAAAATGTGTATTTTTGCAGGTATGAAAACCAATTCTGCCAAACCAGCATCGTCTTCATTTGTAGTAATGAATGAGTTAGTATTGCCCAACGATACCAATACCTTAAATAATTTAATGGGAGGCCGTTTATTGCATTGGATGGATATTGCCGCTGCCATCTCGGCACAAAAGCATTGCAACCGGATTGTAGTAACGGCTTCGGTTGATAATGTATCGTTCCATCAGCCTATTAAATTAGGCGATGTGGTGACGATTGAATCGAAAATTACCCGAGCATTTAACACCTCGGTAGAAGTTCGTTTGGATGTTTGGGCGCAAAACATTCCATCGGGTACGAAGTTTAAATCGAATGAGGCCTATTTCACCTTTGTGGCTTTAGATGAATTGGGCCAAACCGTTCCGGTTCCTGCTATTTTGATAGAAACTGCCGATGAGCAAAAGTTATTTGATGGGGCTTTGCGTCGCCGACAATTGCGTTTGGTTTTAGCCGGTAAAATGAAAGCCGACGATGCAACCGAATTGAAAGCGCTTTTTATCAAAGATTAATTAGCTTCCTAATTCTAAAATTCGATCAAATTCGGCTGCTTTTAGAGGCATTACCGATAAGCGCCCTTGGCGTACCAAAGAAATATCTTTCAGGTATTCGTCGCCCTTAATTTGACTTAAAGTAACTGCATTTTTTAATGTTTCTACCGGTGCCAAATCTACCACTACCCAATTGGTATCGTCGGTGGTGGGGTCCTGATAAAATTCGCGAACTACTTTGGCAATTCCTACTACACACATGCCTTCGTTGCTGTGGTAAAACAATACCAAATCACCTTCTTTCATACCTTTCAAATTGTTTCGGGCCTGGTAATTACGAACGCCATCCCAAAAGGTGCGTTTATCTTCGTTAAACTTTGTCCAGCTATATTTAAAGGGTTCTGATTTTACTAACCAATAGTTCATATTAATGGATAATTTTAAAAATAAGTTCTTTTAATAATTCGCCGTCGGTGGTATTTCCACTGGCATCTACACCTTTAGATTTTAAGTCGTAATTGCGCAAATAACCAATAATTTGAAATAATTTGGCTTTGTTATAGCTACGGCCAGCAAATTCATAATCTTTTACAAAAAACGGGTTAACGCCCAATTCTCTAGCCAATCCTTGTGGCGATTTATCGATGGCATAATGATATTTTAATACCTTGCTAAAGTAGGTGTTAAGTACACCCAAAACCATTTGTATAGGGTTTGCTTTGGGGTTGGCGGCAAAATAATCGATAATTTGATTGGCCTTAACTACGTTTCGTTTTGCCAACGCATCTTGCAATTCAAACACGTTATACTCTTTGCTAATACCAATATTATCTTGAATTTGTTCGGGAGTTATTTCATGGCCTTTTGCCAAATTCAACAATAATTTGTCTAGCTCGTTGGCAATTTTAGAAAGATCGTTGCCCAAGTATTCGGCCATAAGCGCAGCCCCACGGGCATGCATGCCAAATCCTTTTTCGCGAACGTATTCTTCAATCCATGCCGGAATTTTATTGTCGTAAAGTGGTGTAGATTCAAATACCACGCCATTTTTTTCTATGGCTTTATAGGTTTTTTTGCGTTTATCGAACTTGCCGTATTTGTAGCAAAGTACTAGAATGGTACTTGGTAGTGGATTTTCTAAATAAGCCAACCAGGGGTCGCTTCCTTTTTTATCGTCATCGTCTTTGCCCCATTTTACTTCTTGGGCTTCTTTTACCACTACCACTTGGTAATCACTCATCATCGGGTAGCGTTTTACGGTATACAGGAGCGTAGCAATATCAGTTTCTTTGCCATACAATACCGTTTGGTTAAAGCCCTTTTCGGCATCGCTTAATACGGTATTTTCTACTAAATCGCTTATTTTATCGATATAATATGGTTCTTCGCCATGCAATAAATACACGGGTTTTAAACTGCGGGCTTTTATATCTCTAACAATTTCGGCAAGTGTCATGGCTGCTGCCAAATTACAAATTATTTGGGCCCATTTCTACCATTTTTTTCTGAAATTAGCCCACGTGTTCCCGTACCAACAAACGCCTTTAGCTTTTCAGCCTTATTCCTTTAAATTGAAGGAAGAAGGAGATTCATTGTTCATTTTCGATGAAGTGAGAAAGAAGTTTTTGGTGCTTACGCCCGAAGAGTGGGTACGACAACATGTGGTACAATTTCTTATTCAAGAAAAAAAAGTGCCCAAAGGCCTCATTCAACTAGAAGGCGGACTAAATTATAATGGCCTGCAGAAACGAAGTGATATTTTAGTTTTTAATGCGGCTGGCAAAAAAATATTATTGGTAGAATGCAAAGCGCCCAGCGTAAAAATCAACCAAGATACCTTCGACCAAATTGCCCGCTATAATTTTGTACACCGAGTGCCTTGGCTGTTGGTAAGCAATGGCTTAGCCCATTATTGTTCTTTGCTTAATTGGGAGCAAAATAGCTACCAATTTGTTCCCGAATTGCCCTTGTACGCTGATTTATAAAGCGGCTAAATTTTCTTTTAGTAATACAATTTTTGCCTCGGCGTCCGCTTTTTTCTGCTGTTCGTTGGCTAGCACTTCTGGTTTGGCATTTTGTACAAAGCGTTCGTTGCTCAATTTGGCATCTACCGATTTTAGGAATCCCTGTAAATAGTCCAATTCTTTTTCAATGCGCTCTTTTTCGGCATCGGCATCAATGTTCTCACTTAATGGAACAAAAAATTCGTCGGTACCAGCCATAAAGGCTGCGACTCCTGCTGGTTTATCGCTTACAAAACTAATGGTGGTAATGTTGGCCAATTTGCTAATAATTGGTGTATAACTTTGGTAATCGATGCTAGAATTGGCCTTGATTTGTAAATCAAGTGCATCTTTTGGTGAGAGTTGTTTGGTATTGCGAATATTTCTTATTTCAGAAATTACTTGTTTAATGCTTTCGAAATCTTTGGTAATGGCTAAATCAATTGCAGCTACTTTAGGATAGGTGGCAACAATACAGCAATCCAATTCCCCTCGTTTTTCAAACACCTCATCGTGCCACAATTCTTCTGATAAAAAGGGCATAAACGGATGGATGAGTTTTAAAATATTTTCAAAAAAGCCAAGGGTTGCTTGATAGCTTTTAGCATCTATAGGCTGTTGATAGGCCGGTTTTACCATCTCTAGGTACCAAGCACAAAAATCGTCCCAAACCAATTTGTAAATGCCCATTAGGGCTTCGGAAAGGCGGTAATTATTAAAGTCTTCTTCAATTTGTTGTAAGGCTTGATTGAAATTACTCTCAAACCAGGCAATACTTTGCTCGTTGGGGCAAGCCAAGTTGGCATCTACTTCCCAACCTTTTACTAGGCGGAAGGCATTCCAAATTTTGTTAGAGAAATTTCGGCCTTGTTCGCAATAACTTTCATCAAACATTAAATCATTGCCTGCCGGAGAACATAAAAGCATGCCTACTCGAACGCCATCGGCACCGTATTTCTCAATTAAGTCAATAGGGTCGGGCGAATTGCCTAAAGATTTAGACATTTTACGGCCTAATTTATCACGTACAATACCGGTTAAATACACATTTTTAAATGGCGCTTTGCCACGAAATTCATGTCCGGCCATAATCATACGAGCTACCCAAAAGAATAAAATTTCGGGAGCAGTTACCAAATCGTTGGTAGGGTAGTAGTAGTTAATTTCTTTATTATCGGGGTCTTTAAAGCCATCGAAAACTGATATTGGCCACAACCAAGAAGAAAACCAGGTATCTACCACGTCTTCGTCTTGTTTTAAATCTGCTAATTGAATCGTGCTGTTCAGTTTTTGTGCCTCAATAAAAGCTTCTTCTTTGTTTTTTGCGATTATAAACTCCCCGTTTGGCAAATACCAGGCCGGAATTTGTTGTCCCCACCACAATTGGCGGCTAATGCACCAATCTTTCACATTTATCATCCAATGTTTATAGGTATTGGTGAATTTCTCGGGGATGAGTTTTACTTCGCCATCCAAAACATAATCTAATGCAGGTTTGGCCATTTCATCCATCTTGCAAAACCATTGCAAAGATAGTTTGGGCTCAATTACCGCATCGGTACGTTCAGAATAGCCTAATTGCGATTTATTGTCTTCTACTTTTTCTAAATGGCCAGCTTCTTCTAAAAGTACCGCAATTTTTTTACGGGCTGCAAAACGATCTTCGCCGACTAATATTTCCGCTTTTTCGTTTAAAGTTCCATCATCACTCAAAATATCAATTACGGGCAGTTTGTGTTTAATGCCCAATTCGTAATCGTTTAAATCGTGGGCCGGGGTTACTTTTAGACAGCCGGTTCCAAAATCCATGGTCACATATTCATCCTGAATTACCGGTATTTCACGATTGAGTAAAGGAATGAATACTTTTTTGCCCTTTAAGTGAACATAACGTTCGTCGTTCGGGTTTACGCAAATGGCCGCATCAGCCATGATGGTTTCTGGTCGGGTAGTGGCAATGGTTAAATAGTCGCCTGCCTCTCCGCTAATGGCGTATTTAATGTAATATAGTTTTTGGTTTACTTCTTTTCGAATAACTTCTTCGTCAGAAACGGCCGTTTTCCCTTTCGGATCCCAGTTTACCATGCGTACTCCACGGTAAATCCAGCCCTTTTTGTACAAGTGTATAAAGGTATCAATAACCGCTTCTGAAAGTGATTCTTCCATCGTGAAACGGGTGCGATCCCAATCGCAAGAAGCACCTAGCTTTTCTAATTGTTTGAGGATGATGCCCCCGTATTTATCTTTCCATTCGTAGGCATAGTCTAAAAATTCTTGCCGACTTAAGTTTTTTTTCTCGATCCCTTTTTCTTTGAGCATGGCCACCACCTTGGCTTCGGTAGCAATAGAAGCGTGGTCGGTACCGGGTACCCAACACGCATTTTTGCCTTGCATGCGGGCTCTACGAATTAATACATCCTGAATGGTATTGTTTAACATATGCCCCATATGCAATACACCTGTTACATTGGGTGGCGGAATAACGATGGTATATGGCTCACGCTCATCGGGTAGGGAACGAAAAAATTTCTTTTCCAGCCAATAGCTGTACCATTTTGCTTCTGCTTCTTTTTGGTTATATGTTTTAGATATACTCATTTTAGGTTGTATGGCTGCAAAAATAGCATTTAAGGAAACAATTTCGACGGATTTTGTAGCCTTTTTAGGAGAAAAATTTCATTTCACTTTATTTTACTCTTATCTTCATAGTATAAAAAGCACAAATTAAGATATGAAATATTCATCCTATTGGCTGTTAAGTGCAGCTTTGCTTTGTGGATTATCGGCCTCGGCGCAACACGATTCGCCTAAAATTCCAAAGAAAAAATTTATTGACGCAAGTAACATGGACCTGAATTATAAGCCAGGTAATGATTTTAACTTGTATGCTAGTGGTACGTGGATTAAGAACAATCCGGTGCCTGCCAAAGAAACCCGTTGGGGTAGTTTTAACGTATTACGTGATTTTAATATCAATGCCGTTAAAAATATTTTAATAGAAGCCGAAAATGATAAAACAGCTAAGCCGGGTTCAGTAAAACGTCGTATAGGCGAATTTTATGCAGCCGGTATGGATAGCATGAGCATCGAAAAATTAGGTGCTAGTCCTATTTTACCCGAATTAGCAAAAGTAGCATCGGGTACAAGTTTAGATGATATTATTAATGAAGCAGCCATCATGCGTACACAAGGTTTAGGTTCTCCGCTATTTAACTTTTACGTAGGACAAGATCGTAAAGAAGCCACTAAATTGATAGCTCAGCTTGGGCAGGGTGGTACTACTTTACCCGATCGCGATTATTATTTAAAAGCGGATGCCCGTACTCTAAAAATTCAGGATGCTTATAAAAAATACATCATGCGGTTGTTTGTATTAAGCGGCACTACGGAAGAGCTTGCTAAGAAAAATGCCGAAACTATTTTCACCATAGAAAAATCGTTGGCGAATTCACAAATGAGCCGTGTAGAGATGCGTGATCCGTATAAAACCTATAACAAATTTTCGGTGGCCGATTTTGCTAAAACCACGCCTAACATCAATTGGAGTGCTTTGTTGCCTAAAATGAAGGTAAACGGTCAGGATACAATTTTGGTAGGTGCTCCTAAGTTTTTTACCGATTTAAATGCGCTTTTAGTAGCTATACCGGTAAGCGATTGGAAAACGTATTTGCAGTGGAATGTGCTAAAAACATCTGCACCTTATTTAAGTTCTGCTTTTGTGGATGCCAATTTTGCCTTTACACAAGTGCTAACGGGCCAAAAAGTGCAAACTCCGCGTTGGCAACGCATGTCGCAATTAACCGATGGTACCTTGGGTGAATTGTTAGGTCAATTGTATGTAGAAAAACATTTTAAACCAGAAGCCAAAGTCCGTATGGAAGAAATGGTTGCTAATTTGATTAAAGCCTACGAAATACGTATTAAAAATTTAGATTGGATGAGTGCCGAAACCAAAGTAAAAGCTTTGGATAAATTGCATGCATTTACGCCTAAAATTGCCTATCCAGATAAATTTAAAAATTACGATGGCTTAGCGGTTACTAAAACTAATTTCTTGCAAAACTTACGTAATGCCGCTATTTGGGGGTATAACGACATGGTGAGCCAATTGGGCAAACCGGTTGATAAAACTCGTTGGGGTATGAGTACCCCAACGGTAAATGCTTACTACAGTCCAGTGCTAAATGAGATTGTATTTCCGGCAGGTATTTTGCAATTCCCATTCTTTGATGTCAATGCCGATGATGCTGTAAATTATGGTGGAATTGGAGCCGTTATTGGTCACGAAATTTCTCATGGTTTTGACGACTCTGGAAGTCAATACGATAAAGATGGTAACCTTAAAAATTGGTGGACTGCAGAAGATTTAGCCAAATTCAAAGAAAAAGCCAAGGCCTTACAAGCTCAGTTTGACGCCTATACTGTATTAGATACCATTCACGTAAATGGTAAATTAACCATGGGCGAAAATATTGGCGATTTGGGTGGTTTAAATGCCGCTTATGAAGCCTTCAAAATGACTAATGAATGGAAGGCTGGAAAAGTTGTAGACGGCTTTACACCCGACCAACGTTTCTTTTTGGCTTGGGCACAAGTATGGCGCACTACCATTTTGCCCGAAACGGCAGCTCAGTTAATTGTAACTGATTCGCATTCACCAGGTGAATACCGTACCATTGGCGCTCCTGTAAATATGGATGCCTGGTACAAGGCTTTCAATATTCAACCGGGCGATAAATTGTATAAAAAACCCGAAGACCGAATTAAAATTTGGTAACCAATTATAAAGCCCCTGCTAGCAGGGGCTTTTTTTATGCGTACATACTAAATTGCTTGGGCTTTGAGTTAATAGTATATGATTTGGATATACCGCATAGAGCTATTCATAACTTTTTGTACAATTGTTTTCCTCGTTTTTAATCTAAAAGTTGCGAACAAAGATTTTGGACTTTTGTTGAGTATTTTATTAGTAACAATTTTTCTATTCGTGTTAGGTATTATTCTGCAAACCTATTTTAATCAATTGATGGCAGCTATTTGCGTATTGGCCATTCCAACGCTGCCAATACTTCTTTATTTATTTTTTGTTCTCTTGTTTATTCTAATCAAACCCGATTTTAAATAATTAGGCAAGAAGAAGCTTAGCTAGTATCTTTGGGCTATGCAAACGCCCTTTTTAGTCCCCACTGCCGATGGCTCATTAACCTTATTTCAGCCCGAAGTAGGCGAACACTACCATTCTAAACATGGTGCTTTACAAGAGAGCAAGCACGTGTTTCTAGAATCGGGGTTGGGTTACTTTTTGGCTAAAAACCCACAGCCCTCAGTCCATATACTTGAAGTGGGATTGGGTACTGGTTTAAATTTTTTATTAACGGCAGATTATGCTGCAAAACATTCAGTACAACTGGAATATACAGCTATAGAAGCTTATCCCTTATCCGAAACTTTACTTGCAGAAACGGGTTATAATCAGTTTGTGGAGAAGGATATTTGGCAGGGATTTTTGGCTAACTATCAACAAGCATTTTCGTCACCTTTCGTAATTTGTTCCGGCATTAACCTGAAAGTGGGAAAGTGTTTATTAGCCGATTTTACTATGGAAGGCCAAGTAGATGTGATTTATTTTGATGCTTTTGCAGCCATCCATCAACCCGAAATGTGGACGACCGAAGCTTTAGAAAAAGTTTGCAGGTATTTAAAACCGGGTGGGGTTTTTGTAACGTATGCCATTACCGGAAATTTAAAACGCAGTATGAAATCTTTAGGTTTTGCTATTGAGAAAGCCCCTGGTGCACCCGGAAAGAGAGAAATGC
>Ga0209551_1000262_pt1:15000-19232 | contig 19232 bp, 11 predicted proteins | sample LauGreSuBDMM15SD_2_FD_187568 | JGI IMG/M metagenome (GOLD analysis project Ga0209551, IMG submission 187568) | Freshwater lake microbial communities from Lake Michigan, USA - Su13.BD.MM15.SD (SPAdes) (version 3) | ecosystem: Environmental > Aquatic > Freshwater > Lake | place: Lake... | reverse complement strand
ACGCCTTCATTTTCACAAAAATTCTTCATAACCCTGAGGTCCCGGGTTCAAATCCCGGTCTAGCTACATGAAAATCAAGGACTTGCGTTTAATCGTGGGTCCTTTTCTATATCTGGGATTTTATTTTATAGAAATCACAAACGTTTAATACTGATATTTTTACTGAGGCCAACCAAATAAAGAGTAAATTAGTATTAGTAATTGATTCTATATTTAATTTTCAAACAATTTAAATAAATAGCTATGCCAATTATTAAAGATTTATTACTTAGCAAAAGTAGAAAACTAATAACCGTTTCAAGTTCGGCAAGTATTTTTGATGCTTTAAAAATAATGGCTGAATCAAATATCGGGTGTTTAATTGTTTTAGAAGGTGATAAGTATGTAGGCATCTTTACGGAAAGGGATTATGCCCGTAAAATAGTTTTAGAGGGCCGATCCTCAGATACAACCACCGTGAATGAAATCATGATTTCAGATATACCTAAGTTGAATAGTAGTGATACTATTGAGCTATGTAGTAAAATAATGACTGAAAAAACATTAAGGTACTTACCTGTTTTTGAAAATAACCAATTGATTAACTTAATTAGTCAAGGTGATATAATTAAATATACCATAGACTCACAAAAGTCACTTATTGAACATTTACAGAATTACATGAATTTGAAATAAATAAGAAGCAATAATTGTAGTTCGATCCTGAACCCCGCAACACCTAAATGCCTCTTCTAAGGAATTTGTTTTTCTCCTTAGCCCCTAGCGTTTATCCTTCAAAGCATCAACAACCGCAGTATAGGCATTTACAACACCCGCACTAATACACACATCCGAAAAAGAAACCCTTGCCGTGCGGCCATATTCTGCAACTTTTACTTTCTGAGGAACCTTATAAACAGAATTTAAAATAAGTGTCTTAACCTGCAAAGCGCTTAGTTTTGGGAAATAAGAACGCAATAAAGCGGCCAAACCCGAAACCATAGGAGCAGCCATACTCGTTCCGTCATTATCGGCATACACACTAGGAGGTACGGTAGAATTAATTTTAACTCCTGGAGCAAAAACATCCACATTCTTCTTACCAAAATTAGAAAACTCAGCCACCAAACTCTCATCATTCTTCCAAGAGGATGCACCAACCTCTATCCAATTATCGGCCATACCGGTAATCAAGCCCGTACTATCAGAATAAAATCTTGTAGGATAATTTTTTGCTATGTCAATATTCTTTGCATCATTTCCAGCCGCATGCACCAACAAAACATCTTTAGACTGAGCATAACGCACCGCATCATCCACTACCTGCTTATTCCACACATACGGCTTCCCAAAACTCATATTAATCACCTTAGCGCCATTATCCACGGCATACCGAATCGCATTGGCTACATCCTTATCCCGCTCATCACCATCAGGAACCACCCGAAGAGCCATAATTTGCACCTTATCAGCCACACCTTTAATGCCCAACCCATTGGTTCTGATGGCACCAATAATCCCAGCAACGTGAGTACCATGCTCAGCATCCGGGCCCATTACGTCCGCATTCCCATACACATGCTGTGAAGCATTTTTATAATCATCACCCACAATCGACCGGGGATCATACTCCAAATTTAACTGGTACAACACTTTTGCTGTATAACTCGTAAATACATCCTCCAATTCTTTCATAAATTTCGAAAAATCAGCATCATCTTTCAAAGCATCTTTTACCGCCTTTAAAACTTGTTCTTCTGAGTCCGAACCTGCTTTATAGCGATCGAAATCAACTAAATTTGGTGTTTTGGAGGATAATTTAGATAAAATATCCCCTAAAATTTGTCTAAAATAACTCACAGAAGTCAAGGTACTCTTAGCTTCCTCCAATTGAGCCATATAATCCGTAACCAAACCTTGGTAAAACTCAAACTCCTTGCGCTCCGCAGAACTAAAAGGAGTAGAATTCAATGCCGTCTCATATGTAGGTTGAAGCTTACGTACCCAACGCACCAATTCCAAATTATCATACTGTACATTCCCCTTAGCAGACCCAATAAAATTCCAACCATGCACATCATCCACAAATCCATTCTTATCATCATCCACGCCATTCCCAGCAATTTCAAGTTCATTCCGCCACAAAATAGCCTTCAAATCTTCATGAGACGTATCAATACCACCATCAATTACCGCAACAATTACAGTCTTAGCACTTCTATTCTTCAAAAGCGAATAAGCCTTTTCTGTACTTATCCCCAAAACCCCATCTTGTTGCAAATCTAAATGCTGCCAATTAGTCGGCGGAACATCCTTCTGCTGAGCAAACCCCAATAAAAAAATACAGTTCAGAAGGAAAAAAAAGCTTAAAAATGTATAAAATGATCTCATAATGAAAAATTAAACAAATAATAACACCAATATACAACAAGAAAAGCCTCCAAAGAAGCCAAAAAATGTTGAAAACAAAAAAGCCCAACGAAAAAAATCGAAGGGCTTTCTTTGTAAAATTGGGCACCGACCTACTCTCCCACCTGTTACGGCAGTACCATTGGCTCTGGCGGGCTTAACTTCTCTGTTCGGAATGGGAAGAGGTGGACACCGCCGATATAGGCACCTGAATATCAGTAGATTGCATAAAGCAATCCTTGACGAATATTGAAAAAAACAATTGAGTTAGAGAAAACAACAGGTTCTATCTGCTTGAGAAAGCTTCGGGTAATTAGTACTACTTGGCTATGACATTACTGTCTTTACACCTATAGCCTATCAACGTGGTCATCTTCCACAACCCTCAATGGAAATCTCATCTCGTGGCTAGTTTCGCACTTAGATGCTTTCAGCGCTTATCTATTCCCAACGTAGCTACTCTGCAGTACACCTGGCGGCATAACAGATTCACTAGAGGTTGGTCCATCCCGGTCCTCTCGTACTAAGGACAGCCCCACTCAAATTTCCTACGCCCACAACAGATAGGGACCGAACTGTCTCGCGACGTTCTGAACCCAGCTCGCGTGCCACTTTAATCGGCGAACAGCCGAACCCTTGGGACCTTCTCCAGCCCCAGGATGTGACGAGCCGACATCGAGGTGCCAAACCTCCCCGTCGATATGAGCTCTTGGGGGAGATCAGCCTGTTATCCCCAGCGTACCTTTTATCCTTTGAGCGACGGCCCTTCCATTCAGAACCGCCGGATCACTATACCCGTGTTTCCACCCTGCTCGGCTTGTCGGCCTTACAGTCAAGCTCCCTTATGCTATTGCACTCCTCGTACGGTTACCAAGCGTACTGAGGGAACCTTTGGAAGCCTCCGTTATCCTTTTGGAGGCGACCACCCCAGTCAAACTACCCACCAAGCAATGTCCCCCATTCGGGGTTAGATACCAAGCAAACAAAGGGTGGTATTTCAACGGCGACTCCCCGAATCCTAGCGGACCCGGCTCTCAGTCTCCCACCTATCCTACACATCGTTTGCCCAGTACCAATACTAAGCTGCAGTAAAGGTGCATGGGGTCTTTCCGTCCCGTTGCGGGTACACGGCATCTTCACCGTGACTACAATTTCACCGAGCTCATGGCTGAGACAGCGCCCAGATCGTTACACCATTCGTGCAGGTCGGAACTTACCCGACAAGGAATTTCGCTACCTTAGGACCGTTATAGTTACGGCCGCCGTTTACTGGGGCTTCGATTCAATGCTTCGCTTACGCTAACATCCCCTCTTAACCTTCCAGCACCGGGCAGGTGTCAGGCCTTATACTTAGTCGTTAAACTTTGCAAAGCCATGTGTTTTTGTTAAACAGTCGCCTGGGCCTCTTCACTGCGGCCCCCCTCACAGGGGGCGCCCCTTCTCCCGAAGTTACAGGGCCATTTTGCCGAGTTCCTTAGCCATGATTCACTCGAGCACCTTAGGATTCTCTCCTCGACCACCTGTGTCGGTTTGCGGTACGGGTATCTATACGCTTAACGCTAGAAGTTTTTCTTGGAAGCCCTTAGGATCACTATCCAATTGTCCGAAGACGCTCGGTACTATCACGTTCGGCTAGTCCCGCGCATTTAACTACGGGTCCAATACCTACTCGCTTTAACCCGGTATTCCGTCACCGGGCGGATCTTTCATCACTCCGTCACTCCATCACCTGTATAAATAGTATGAGAATATTAACTCATTGTCCATCGACTACCCCCTTCGGGTTCGCCTTAGGTCCCGACTAACCCTGATCCGATTAACGTTGATCAGGAAACCTGGGTCTT
>Ga0209551_1000262_pt1:0-10000 | contig 19232 bp, 11 predicted proteins | sample LauGreSuBDMM15SD_2_FD_187568 | JGI IMG/M metagenome (GOLD analysis project Ga0209551, IMG submission 187568) | Freshwater lake microbial communities from Lake Michigan, USA - Su13.BD.MM15.SD (SPAdes) (version 3) | ecosystem: Environmental > Aquatic > Freshwater > Lake | place: Lake... | reverse complement strand
TTCTACTTCTAATGCCTTTTCTTGAATGTACACCTCCACCGCTACAGGTGGAGAATAACAAGCAATTCCCTTGGGTTTCACCTGCAACTCAAAATTCCCTGAAGTACTTACTTTCTTTAATTCCTCATTTTCTAAGTCCAAGCCCTCTCCTACCAATCGATAGTCAAAGCGCTGCGCATCAAACCCACTTATAAAACTACCGATATCCAAGGATTGACCTATTGTACAGCCAACTACAGCTTGACTCAACTTTAGTGCTGGATATTCCACCAATTTCACCCTTAACTTATTGCTAACTGCAGGACAATTCTTCCGATTGTAGCCAATTATCTCATACACCCCGATCTCATTTACTACCAGTTCCTGACTGATGGCATCCGGTAATAAAACCCCATCCTTCTTCCATTCAAACCGGTAATAGGTCTCATTTCCTTCACCAACCAACTTTACAGATTCTCCTTCACAAATAATAAGCTCATTTTGAGCTTGTGTAGCTCCACTCAATTTTAAAGCAATGGGGTCGGGAGACTCCTTAATTAGCAAGGTCATTGAATTGCCTTTGGATGTTTTTCCGTAGTTATCCGTAATTGTGTAATAAACAGTCACCTCCTTATCAATAAAGGATTCATTGGGAAGAAAGGTGAAGCCGCCTGCCTGATCACTAGCTTGAAAAATTCCTTGTGGCACAATCAGCACTCTGTTTTGCTCCAAACAACGTGCTTGAGTACATAAGTCTTCACTTTCCTCTTTGATATCGGCTAGGGAGGCATAAAACTGCAAGCAACGGATGGAGCTATTTTCATTGGGAAGGCGAACCTCCTCATCGGTGATGTAAAATTGATTTAGCTGACCTGCACATGAAGCTTTATCTGTGAAATTTACCCCTTCTGGATCCTTAAGCGCATCACCGGCTGCCACCTGCACAATCAGGTTTCGGATTTCATGAAAATTTGTAAACCCTCCGGTAGATCCAGCAAATCCGATCTTTAAATTCTTTGGAGCGGGGAACTGGTAAGCTCCATCGAAAATTGTGACCATCCGAGGTTTATTGAGTTCGGTGGTCACCTCCATCGTGAGCTTAATGAAAAATCCTGGTCCACTTAAATTAGGCTGCAATTCCAAAAAAACCTTCCGATATCCTGGTTTGTTCCGATCCGTTACTCGAGCTGTACCAGTGGAACTAATGGAAAATTGATCCCCTGGATTTAATCCATTTTTGGCTGGACCCACTTCATTTGTTCTTCTTCCAACAACAAAAGGATAACCCTGACTTGAAGGCCCTCTGAGCACAATGGCATCTGGAGCTCTCCCATCTTGATCCAAGGTTGTAAAGGAACCTATTCTGCCTTCGCCACTATTTCCAAAGTTCCCAAATTCGTCAAATCCAATACCTAAATAGGCATTAGACATCCCAGGCTCCTGGTTGCGAGGAGCATAGCCTAAAGATCCTCCAAATCCTCCTGCATTGAATACTGGAGTATCTCCATCAAATAGAAAGACAGTCAACCCATCAGCAACAAGGGGGCCAGCACCTCCATAACTAAAATACTCAAATTCTGCCTTCAAACCGTAGTTAGACGGGAAGGGGACATCAAGATACACATGTCCACGTTGGTTGAGCAGATTTGAAGTCAATCGCAAAACCCCTGGAATTAGTTGGGCATTTCCACCAAATTTGGTATTTGCTTGTGTTCCGGCAGTTTGAAAACTCTCACAATAAGGAAAGCCAATTTGAGCAGCAACCCAATTTGGGAGTGCCAAAACAAAGAGAACAAAAAGAGAGTAGAAAATTTTCCTCACGAACCTATCCAAAATTATCCTAAATAACGGAAGTCACAATTTAAAAAAAAAGCGCTTGACCTAGTAATGTCAAGCGCTTTCTATGTAGTTAAATTCTTACCTCATGATGGTTTGAACTCTATCTGGACCTACTGATACCAGTTTGATCGGTACATGTAATTCTTTTTCCAAAAAGGATACATACGCTTTCAATTCCTGAGGAAAATCTTCGTAAGTCCGAACACTATCCAAAGAGCAATGCCAACCTTTCATGGTCTTATAAACTGGCTTTGCATCGAGTTCATTGATTTCAAAGGGTAGCTTCTCAATTTGCTCACCAGAAGGCAATTCATAGGCAGTACATACCTTAATTTCTTCGAAAATATTAAGCACATCCGCCTTCATCATAAACAATTGAGTCACTCCATTGATCATGATGGAGTATTTCAATGCCGGCAGGTCAAGCCATCCACATCTTCTTGGACGTCCTGTAGTACTTCCAAATTCATTTCCTTCCTTACGCATCGCTTCTCCAGTAGCATCAGAAAGTTCTGTAGGAAAAGGTCCACTCCCTACCCGAGTACAATACGCTTTAAAAATACCAAAAACCTCACCAATCTTAGATGGAGATACACCCAGGCCTGTGCAGGCTCCTGCAGCCATGGTCGTAGAGCTGGTCACAAATGGATAGCTACCAAAATCAATGTCCAATAGAGAACCTTGGGCCCCTTCAGCGAGGATTCGCTTGTTGGCAGCAAGAGCCTCATTGACCGTGTATTCACTATCGATGAGTGGGAGTGTCTTGATGAATTCTACTGCCTCAAAAAACTGTCTCTCCATTTCTTCTAAATTACCCAAAGGATGCTTGTAAAAAGAGAGCGTTAATTTGTGTTTCTCCAGCAGGATAGCGTATTTTTCTTTGAAATCAGGGCTCAAAATATCGCCAATGCGAAGCGCCGCACGACCAATCTTGTCTTGGTAGGTTGGTCCGATCCCTTTAAGTGTAGAGCCAATTTTCTTATCTCCTTTGGACAACTCGTAAGCAGCATCCAGCAGTTTATGGGTTGGCACAATCAGTGTAGCCTTTTTCGATATCACCAAATTACTTCTAAAGTCAATCGAAAATTTGCCTAGCGCATCGATTTCCTTTTTGAGGATGATGGGATCGATTACTACCCCGTTTCCAATGATGTTGAGGATCTGGGAGCGGAAGATTCCGGATGGAATTTGGTGCAGTACGTGCTTGATGCCGTCAAATTCTAAAGTGTGCCCAGCATTAGGGCCTCCCTGGAATCGAGCAACCACCTCATACTGAGGTGCTAATACGTCTACAATTTTTCCTTTTCCTTCGTCCCCCCATTGGAGGCCCAACAATACATCCATCTTCATTTGATGCGAAATCTATAGTTTCAATGCGATTTTAAAGGCCGAAATTTGCGATAAGGTAAAAGAAAACCAAGTAAAGCTGGTATTTATTCTACGAAGCTAACCTAATGGTTAAAAATAGCCCCAACAAAGGGTTTTAATTAAAAGTTAGATTCACTTGATCTACCGAATCAAACACTTTAAATATTCCGTTGAGCTTAGTTATGAGAAGTAATTTTTTCACATGCTCTGAAGGAGCAGTGAGAAGCAGTTCCCCTCCTGTATTTTTCATTTTTGTAAGCAAGGTGATAAGTAATCCTAGCCCGCTCGAACTTATGTACCTTACTTTTTCCAAATCGATCACAACAGTCTTGATCCCCTCTTCTACAGAATCACTGACCAGTCCTGCAATTCTTAACCCTACTTCATCACCTATCAAATCCCCTTCCATATAGAGATAGTGGACTTGACCCTCTTTTTTTTCACTAAAATGGAGTTTCATACTAGCTCTTTTTATTTTGACAATTTTCTTTTTTACAATTCCCATAAAGAATAAGCGAGTGGTGCACCACCTGAAAATTCAATACCTCTGAAACGGTAGTTTGGATAGTTTGGATCCGAGGATCACAAAACTCAAGCACTTGGTTGCAATCCATGCAAATCAAATGATCGTGCTGCTTAAACCCATAGGACTTTTCAAACTGTGCTAGGTTCTTTCCAAACTGGTGCTTGGCCACCAAATCACATTCCACCAGCAGGTCCAGGGTATTGTATACAGTCGCTCTACTTACCCTGTAATTTTTGTTTTTCATGCTGATATACAAGCCTTCCACATCAAAATGGCCTGTCCGGCTATAAATCTCCTCCAAAATAGCGTATCGCTCTGGGGTTTTACGAAGTTTTTGAGTCTCTAAATACGCGGTAAAAATCTTTTTTGCTTCTTCGAAGTGGGAGGGATTCAAAGCCATGTGGGTTGATTTTTTTTAAATATAATGCATGAACAACTTAAAAGATGCTATCAATCAAATCGTGAAACTTTAATTACCCCATCAATTTGATTTAGATTTTGGATAAGGTGGTCCAAATGTTCCGTATTATTCACATATAATTTAATCGTTCCTTCAAAAATGCCGCCATCGGAATCAACGGTTATGGAACGCATATTCACCTTCAGTTCATTGGAAATCACCTTAGTCAAGTCATTGATCATCCCTACCCGGTCTGTTCCCAAAATTCGTAACCCCGCCAAGAAGGCGATTTCTCGCTGACTAGTCCAGCGCGCTTTGATTACCCGATTACCATGATTGGAGAGCAGTTCCACTGCATTTGGACATGTGGTTCGGTGAATTTTGATGCCTTCATTTATGGTTACAAACCCAAATACATCGTCACCAGGAATTGGATTACAACATATGGAGAGAATATAATCTACGATATCCATATCTTCTCCGATCAGGAGTTGATCGTGTTCAGGTCCTTTCAAACTCTTAATCTCCCTGGCAAACGAAGGTTCATCCTTCACTTTTTCTGCAGATTTGGATTTCTGCTTTTGGAGCTCTTTAAATTCCTTGAACGATTTGATTAAGGTAGCATCAATGATCCCTCTACCTACACGGTAGTAAAATTCATTGGCAGTCTTCAATTCAAAATAAGCACGTAGCTGTTCTATCACCTCAGAGGTAAAGTCCAACTTCATGGATTTCAATTTCCGTTGCACAATCTCTCTTCCGTCAAGGATTGCAGACTTCTTTTCCTCACGTAAGGAATCCTTAATTTTGGCCTTGGCTCGAGAAGTGACTACTTGATGCAACCAATCTTCAGTAGGTTTTTGCTTGTTCGAGGTAAGAATTTCTACCTGATCCCCATTTTTCAACTTATAGCTGATCGGGACCAAGCGTTGATTCACCTTGGCACCAATACATTTGGCACCAACCATGGTGTGAATTTCAAAGGCAAAATCCAATGCAGAAGATCCAGTGGGAAGTACCTTCAAATCGCCCTTGGGCGTAAATACAAATACTTCATCGTTAAATAAGTTACCCCGGAAATCATCCATGAACTCGATCGCACTGCCATCGTTGGACTCAAGCATGCTTCGAACCTGATTGATCCATTCGTCTAACCCAGGCCCAGACTTGCCTGATGCCTCTTTTTCCTTGTATTTCCAGTGTGCTGCATAGCCGCGCTCTGCAATATCATCCATTCGACTGGTACGGATTTGTACCTCCACCCACTGTCCAGTCTGACTCATGACGGTAGTATGAAGCGATTCATAGCCGTTGGATCTGGGTGTAGAAACCCAGTCTCGTAATCTATTCGGGTTGGGCCGATAAAAATCTGTCACGATGGAGTAAGCCTGCCAACAATCCGCTTTCTCATTTTCCAGTTCGCTATCCAGAATGACACGAATCGCAAACAAGTCAAATACCTCTTCAAAAGGAATACTCTGTATTTTCATCTTATTGAAAATCGAGTAGACCGACTTGGGACGCCCCTTAATCGTAAAATGAAATCCTTGACGAATTAACTCCTCCTCAACAGGTTGGATGAAACTCTTGATAAATTTATTCCGATAACTTTTTGATTCATTTATCTTATGAACAATATCCTGATAGCCTTCCGAATCGGTATACTTTAAATATAGATCTTCAAGCTCTGATTTGATTGCATAAAGACCCAAACGGTGCGCTAAGGGGGCATATAAGTACATGGTTTCCGAAGCAATTTTTAATTGCTTGGTTCGTGGCATGCTACCCAAGGTCCGCATGTTGTTCAGTCGATCTGCCAACTTGATCAAAATCACGCGTACATCGTCAGAGAGGGTCAGCAACATCTTTCTGAAATTCTCGGCTTGCTGAGAGCTTCCGTATTCGAATACACCGGAAATTTTGGTCAGCCCATCAATAATCGTCATGACCTTAAAACCAAAATCGCGTTCAATATCCTCCAACTCGAGATCTGTATCCTCGACTACATCATGAAGCAAGGCAGAGATAATGGATGTGGTCCCTAAACCAATCTCCTCCACGCAAACCAAAGCAACCTCCAATGGATGATAAATGTAAGGCTCGCCCGATTTTCGACGCATATCCTTGTGCGCTTCTAAAGAAATCGTAAAAGCCTTCTTAATCAACTTGGTGTCTCCAGGCTTTAGAATAGGCTTTGCTTGTCGGAGTAACCTTCGATATCGTTTTAGGATTTCATTCCGCTCTTCGGCTACATCAACTAGGATCATTTGCGTTTTTTTTGAATTCAAATTTGGTGGGTAATGGAGCAGAATACCACATTTTTTTTAGAATTATTTTCCCAATGCCTTGCAGTAAATTAGAATATGTATTTACATTTGCATCCACAATTGGAAAAGAGTACTTAATTTTCAGTTGGTCACATGCGGATGTGGCGAAATTGGTAGACGCACTAGACTTAGGATCTAGCGCCGCGAGGCATGGGGGTTCGAGTCCCTCTATCCGTACTCTACAAGCCCTCAATCCCTACCCTGCCCAGCAGGAAAGAGATTGGGGGTTTTTAATTCAACACCAGTTAATTGATCATACTTTGGAAATTACAGTAGACAAGTACAACTCAAATCAAGCTTCTATTAAAATTAAGCTAATTGAAGCAGATTATCAACCTAAGGTTGATGCTAAACTTAAAGACTACGCCAAAAAGGCTGTAATTCGGGGCTTTCGCCCAGGAAAAGCACCCATATCCATGGTGAAAAGCATGTATGGCGTTTCCTTACTCGTAGAAGAAATCAATACCATCTTAGGAGAGTCCCTCAACAATCACCTAAAAGAACAATCTTTTAAGGTGTTGGGCGAGCCACTTCCTGTAGAAAAAGTAGAAGAATCCATCGACTGGAAAACTCAAAAGGACTTCGAATTCGAATATAAAATTGGGTTTGTAGAATCGATCGCGGTAAAACTAGATCAATCGATCAAGGGAGTAAAATACAGCATCAAGGTTGATCAAAAATTGATCAACGAAACAATAGAAAATCTTACGTCTCAATATGGAGAGAGCACCAACCCAGAAATTTCCGAAGCTGGTGATTTCATCTATGGTGATTTGAAGGCAACAACAGGAGATTTCTCCAAAACTCTTTCACTTGATACGACCAAGCTTCCGAAAAAGGTTGCTGCTAAGTGTCTAGCCTTAAGTAAAGAATCGGTTGTTGAGCTGGATGCTAAGGAGATTAAAAAGGAGGATTGGATTGCTGCTTTTGGCTTATCCGACGAGGAGGCCAGTGAGGCTAAAGGAACCTATACGTTCGCTGTCAAAAACATCAATAGAAAAGCGAAAGCTGAGCTCAACCAAGAGTTCTTCGATAAAATCTTCGGCCCGGATCAGGTGAAAACCAAAAAAGAGTTTGAAGATAAAGTGAAAGATACTCTCCAAGGTAGTTACGATAAAGAATCAAATATCTTCACTGAAGAAGAGTTGAAGAAATTAATCGTTGAAAAAACAAACCTATCGCTTCCTGATTCCTTCCTAAAAGAATGGTTGATCAAAGCAAATGAAGGAAAAGTAACTGAGATTGAGGTGGAAGCAGAATACCCCCTCTATGCGAAGCAACTTTCTTGGTCATTGATTTCCAACCAGGTAGCTAAAGATCATGCCATTCAGGCTGAGCATGCTGATGTGATTGAGAAAACGAAGGAAATGATCCGTGAGCAATTCGCTTCTTCTGGATTGGGTGCACAAATGGAATCCAGCATGGATTTGTTTGTGGACAACTACCTAAAAGGAAACGAAGGCCAGAATTACATGAACCTCATGACGTCAGTTCAAAACGAAAAAGTCCTTGCTCTTATCCAAGAAAAAATAAAAATGACGGATAAAAACTTAAGCATTGACGAATTCAAGGAACTTTTAGACAAGTAATCGAATTTAGATCTATATTGAAAAGTCCTTTTTTAAAGGACTTTTTTATTTTTGTTACCACAACACATTTAGAAATGATCAACAAGGAAGAATTCAGAAAATATGCCATCCACAACCAAGGGGTTAGTGGGACGGCATTCGACCAATACACTGCCCATATTGAAAACATGACTCGGTCGGTCATCGAAGAACGTCCACAGAATTTTAGAGAAATCGACGTCTTCTCCCGATTGATAATGGATCGCATTATTTTTCTAGGTACAGGTATAGACGATCACATTGCCAACATCATCGTGGCGCAACTACTCTTTTTGGAATCTGTAGACTCCAAAAAAGATGTATTACTCTACATCAACAGCCCGGGTGGCTCTGTAACTGCTGGACTAGGAATCTACGACACCATGCAATACATTGGCCCAGATGTCGCTACTATTTGTACCGGCATTGCTGCCTCTATGGGAGCAGTTTTGTTGGCTGGTGGTGCCAAAGACAAGCGCTCTGCATTAAAACATGCTCGCGTGATGATCCACCAGCCCTCTGGCGGCATGCAAGGCCAATCTACGGATATGGAAATCTCTTTGAAACTTATTCTAGCAATGCGTCAGGAACTCTATGAAATTCTAGCGAATCATACGGGCAAATCCTTCGAGGAAATCGAAAAAGATTCGGATAGAGATTACTGGTTGAGAGCCCCAGAAGCAAAAGAATACGGATTAATTGACGAAGTACTAGTTAAAAAAACCACCTAATGGCTCAACCCACTTGCTCCTTCTGCGGTAGAAATAAAAAAGATGTAGATGTATTGGTGTCGGGCATCTCTGCCCACATCTGTAATTTCTGCATTGAACAAGCCTTTGAAATTGTTGGTGAAGACAAGAAAAATAAGAAATCGAGCTCCAAACCGGCATTCAAACTCAAAAAACCAAAGGAACTCACAGCCTACCTTGATCACTATGTGATTGGCCAAGAAGCTGCCAAAAAGGTGCTTACCGTGGCTGTATACAACCATTACAAGCGATTGCAGCAAAAGCAAGAAGCGGATGAGGTTACGATTGAAAAATCAAACATCATCATGGTTGGAGATACAGGAACCGGTAAAACCTACCTGGCAAAGACTTTAGCCAAGACCTTAGAGGTTCCTTTTTGTATTGCAGATGCAACTGTGCTCACGGAGGCAGGATACGTCGGTGAAGATGTGGAAAGCATCCTAACCCGACTTCTTCAGGCTGCTGACTACAAGGTTGAGGAAGCCGAAAGAGGAATCGTATACATCGACGAACTGGATAAAATAGCGCGTAAATCCGATAACCCATCCATTACACGTGATGTGAGCGGTGAAGGAGTACAGCAGGCACTTCTCAAGCTCTTAGAAGGCACGGTAGTGAATGTTCCACCACAAGGAGGGAGAAAGCATCCGGATCAAAAAATGATTGCAGTCAACACCGAAAACATCCTCTTTATTTGTGGTGGTGCCTTCGATGGCATAGCAAGACACATCGGCAAGCGTCTCCATACGCAGCCCATGGGCTTCAGCTCTTCCACTGCAAGTTTGACGGCTGATCGCGAAAACTTACTTCAGTACGTCACAGCACAAGACCTAAAAGCTTTTGGATTAATTCCTGAATTGATAGGCAGACTCCCTGTCCTCACCCATTTGGAACCTCTGCATAAAGATACGCTCAAGCGGATACTCACAGAACCCAAGAATGCACTTGTAAAGCAATATGCAAAACTGATGGCTATGGAGGGTGTTGCCTTGACCTTTGACGAAGGGGCACTAGATTTTATTGTGGACAAGGCAGTAGAATACAATTTGGGAGCCCGTGGACTTCGGTCCATTTGTGAAGCCATCGTCACCGATGCGATGTATGACATCCCTTCGGATAGCAGCATCACCTCGCTACTCATCGACGAAGCCTACGCAAGGTCCAAGTTTGACACCTCCAAATTCAAACAATTGCAGGTAGCTTAA
>Ga0209551_1000260_pt1 | contig 19248 bp, 26 predicted proteins | sample LauGreSuBDMM15SD_2_FD_187568 | JGI IMG/M metagenome (GOLD analysis project Ga0209551, IMG submission 187568) | Freshwater lake microbial communities from Lake Michigan, USA - Su13.BD.MM15.SD (SPAdes) (version 3) | ecosystem: Environmental > Aquatic > Freshwater > Lake | place: Lake Michigan, USA... | reverse complement strand
GCAAGACCAGTATCTAGCCTTGTCTCTAGGTCCCGGATTAGCACAATTATGACGGGCTCGGAATGATTTTCTACGTGCTGGATTGGATTTTTTAATACGCATTTTCTTATCGCCGAAGTTTACTTTGACAATGTTGCCGTTAGGCTTGCGTACATATACTTTGGATTTTTTAACATCGCCAGCCATCTTCTTGCCCAGGGGAACTTCACGTCCTTGGTATTTGGCTTCATCGACATCACCTTCCGCCACACCTTTTTCCGCTTTATCAAGTTTTGCGTAAAGATATTGCAGTTCACCATTGACCGTGTCATAGGCATAAGAGCCAAATTCATTTTCTTCTTGTTCAGCTTCAAGTTCTGCTATCTGTCCTTTGATGTCGGCTACTTTACCATCCATATTGCCTTCCGCCACACCTTCCTCGTAGTTCTGGGCTTTCATGTAATCACGAGCGGTGTCTATGTAGTCCACAGCCTTGGTGATCTTTGATTGAACCCACTCTGGAAGATTGTCGTCTGCTCGTAGGATACTGTATAGTTCTTCGGCAGCATCGTCGATGGTGCGTAGATCGTCTTTGGCCATGTCGCCTTCGCGATCATATTCGCCGTAGTTCACAGGAGAATCTGGATTCTCAGGACCGTGGTCTTCCATCTTAACGCAGTTGTCTACGGTTTTGCCACCTTTTTGTTTGGTGCCCATGCGCTTGTAGCCCTTCCAACAGGCTTTGCCATCAACACCTTTTTGTTTGTCTTCTACTAGTTCACCGTCTAAGAAATTCAAACCTTCATTGGTCAACATTTCTAGAGCTATATCATCTAGCTCAATAACGATACCATCTTCTAGAATGTCTACAATAGTAGTAGCGATCTCGTGATCTTCTGAAAAGCTAATACCAAACTCGTCACCTACCTCAAATGATTCAGCAAACCCTTTGGCTTTGGCCTCTTTCTCAAGATCTGATTTTCTTTGTGTAATTGCACTGCTGATTTCTGGGTCGTCGCTGGCCACAGGATCTTTTTCAAGATCCGCCAGGGCTTGGCGTTTGGCCTGAAGATCTTCAGGATTTTTTAATTCTGTTTCGCTTACGATAGCGTCTAGCTTGGATAACAGGTCTCTCATAGTATTCCTCTGAAGGTCATACTATATTTATCGTCTCAAACAGTTTAGTGATTATACCGGACTTCGGTAATTGTGCCTTGTTCCAGTTGATAAGCCACACGTATGAACACAAATTTGCCAGTAAATGTGCAGGCAGCGTTGGAAGTGATGGGTGTGCTATCTATAGCAGTTAACACAGTATCTGAACTGTCGAGAATCACATCAAACCAGTCGTTAACACCAGGATTTAGGTCTAGAGTGGCCTGTATTTTGACGCTGCCCTTGAAATTGTTCAGCTCAAAGGTCATAGTATGCACACCGTTACCGTTTTTGTAGTAGCCTGCACCTATGTGTTTTTCGCCGTACTGCCATGTAGAGGGCTGACTATCGTCGGTGATGTTTGATAATAATACTATGGTTTCTCTGCTCATCAACTATTTATCGCATACTATAAAGTTATATACCCTGCCCACAACTTCAGCACCACGCAGTTTCATCATTAACAGTGTGGATTCGTCCTCGACCAACACATATCTACGATCCCAATTCCAATCTGTGGCCAAGAACCAACGTTCAATCGCAGGAGTACAGGTTATTCTTGGGGACTGCGATTTCAGCCAGCTTAGATATCGCTGTTTGCCTTCACGATCTTTGGCCATTTTATGAGGCAACAAATACACACGATATCGATATCTGTCCTTGGGTAGCTTACTCACAGTGATACAGTTCTGTGAATTATTTAAAACATCAAGATTGTTGGTGTTGGGTTCAAACCTATGCACCATGTAATCTTCACTGACTATGCTGAGTTTTTCATAGAACTCGGGATCGTTGGTATACACATCCAGTCTATTCCTTTCAACTCTTGTTGCATACGTATCTGCATCATGGGCAATTAAAAACTCACAGACGCTGTTTATTATTTCTTTATTAACTGCGGCCCTGCGCCAATTTTCATAGTGATATCCGCTGTCGCTATCAGAATGTTCTAACCAACTCTTGATGTTTGAGATAGGCTGTGTGCGAAATATCACACAGCCGTCTATTTGCAGGCTGATTTTATACAACCATTTGTTATAGAACTTACGACTGGTCGATTTGGTTTTCAGTTCTAGCATCTTGTTCTTGTGTATTTGCTGTTTCAGCATTTCGTTGCGCCCTAAGAGCTTTTTTCTCTTCCTTGGTCAACGGTTTTGGAATCTCAACAACTGTGAAATCTAATTTGTCATCGACTATATCTACAGTAACTCTTCCGCCATTTACTAGATCACCGAACAACACTCTACGACTTAGTGGGCTCTTGATCTCGTTGTCTATGATTCTTGCCAATGGTCTTGCTCCCATTTTTTTGTCGTAGCCTCGATCTGCTAACCAACGTGTGGCTTTGGCGTTGATCACAATTTCAATACCTTTGTCTTTGAGTTGGCTGTTGAGATCAGCCACAAACTTTTTAACAATCTGGATAACAGTGTCGCCGCTGAGCTTTGAGAACTTGATCACAGCATCTAATCTATTGCGAAATTCTGGACTGAAATGCTTCTTGATGGCTTTGTCATCTTCCCCATTCCAACTCGCCAAAGCCGATGGTATTGAGTTCATTGTCTGCAGCTCCAAGATTTGATGTCATAATCAATATGGTGTTGCGACCATCTGCTTGTTTGCCGTTGGATCCTGTGATAAAACCGTTGTCCATGAATGCTAGAAGAATATTCATAACATCTGGATGAGCTTTTTCAACTTCGTCTAATAGTAAGATAGCGTTGGGTGTTTCTTGCAGCTTGGTTATAAGTTGTCCAGCGTTGTCTTCGTAGCCCACATAGCCCGGTGGAGCACCGATCAATCTTGCCACAGAGTGTTTCTCTTGATATTCGCCCATGTCAAATCGTATCAACTGCATGCTCATCTTATCTGCAAGTTGTTTAGCAGTTTCGGTTTTACCGCAGCCTGTAGGTCCTAAGAATAGGAATGAACCAATGGGTTTGTTAGGTGCCTTCATACCAGCTTGACTTACAAAGATTTTATCTAACAATGTATCCACAGCGCCATCCTGTCCGTAGACCACACCCTTCATCTGAGTATCAAGATCTGAAAGATTTTTGCTTTCTTTTTGCGCCACTGTTTCCAACGGCATGTTAATCATCTTGCTGAGTTCGTAGGTGACTTGTTCTATGTCTACAATCTGTGTGACACCTTCCATGCCCTCATCGTCTTTGAGCTTGTATCTAGCGCAGGCGCAGTCAATGATATCAATGGCCTTGTCAGGTAGTTTCTTATCACTCATGTACTTGACGCTGAGTTTAACTGCTTGCTCAATGGCTGCATCAGATATTTTTACATTGTGATGCTGCTCGTAGTATTTCTTTAGACCTTTGAGGATCTTCACAGCCATTTCTGCACTAGGCTCCTCAACGGTCACACGTTGGAATCTGCGCATAAGAGCACGATCACTTTCGAAGTGCTTGCGATATTCTTCCCATGTGGTAGATGCTATCAGCTTGAGAACACCTTTGGTAAGTATAGGTTTCAGCATATTGGCCATGTCGTTGGAACTGCCATTGGCAGCACCTGCACCGTTCATCATGTGTGCCTCGTCAATGAACAATATGATCTTGCCTTTCTTTTCCAAGGCTGACAGCACTGCTTTGACACGTTCTTCGAAATCGCCGCGATACTTAGAGCCAGCTAATAGAGCACTGATGTCTAAGGTATAGACTTGATGGTCTTTGATGAATTTAGGAACCTTGCCTTCGTGTATCTTGCGAGCAATGCCTTCGGCAATGGCAGTTTTACCCACTCCGGGATCACCCACCATCAACACATTGGCCTTGTTTCGACGTGCCAGCACCAGCTGTATTTTTTCTATTTCGTCATCACGGCCTATCACAGGATCAAGTTTTCGTTGTTTGGCCTTGAGACTAAGATTGGTACAAAACTGATTGAGTATTCGATCTATTTGATTTGAGTTCACTATTCTTGTTTCAACTTCTGTGTCTTCAGTTATCTGTACGTTTTCTTGGAAATACTTCACAAACTTTTCTTTGGTCACTCCTGCTTTGGTAAGAAAGTAGTAACCGAAACTATTTTTCTCTGACAGCACACTGATGATGATATCTGCTATTTCCATACGCTGTCTGCCGCTAAATAACACCTGTGTGAAGCAACGATTCAACACACGTTCTACACTGTTGGTCTTTTTAGGTTTTGCATTGGCATTGGTGGTTTTGATATCATTGAGATTGTTTTTTAAGTAGTGTTCGATGTTTGTTTTGACAAATTTAGCATCAGCACCGAAACTTTCTAATAGTTTATAAGAATCCTCATCCTCCATGATACCATAGATAATGTGTTCAATGGTTATGTACTCATGACTCAAGGTCTTAGCCATTTCTACAGATTTTTCAAAGATCTCTTGTAGACTCTTGCTGGGTTCAATCATTGGATATTCCTTGTTTGATCTGTTGTATTAAGTTGATTTGTTCGGGGTTAATTACTTTCGGCACTATAACTTTTATACGTATGAGTAGGTTGCCTCGTTGCCTTGTGCGCATGTTAGGCAATCCTTCTCCTTTGCAACTCATCACGGTGTCTGGTTGTGTACCAGGTGGCAAGCTCATTGATAATGTTTTACGATCCAGTGTTTGTATTTCTATGCTGGCCCCCAGCAATGCGTCCCATACACTTACTTCTCGTTCTACTATCAACGATGTGCCTTCTCGTTTGTATCTAGCGTGTTCACGCACTACGACATTGACTAACAAGTCTCCGGGCCTAAGACCAGGTATTGAATCATCACCAATGCCTTCGTATCTAATCTGTTGTCCGTGTTCTATACCAGGCGGGATTTGAATATTGATCATCTTATTCTTGCCAGGGATGGAAACTTCAGCAGTAAAGTCCTTGCCAGTGAGTACATCTTCCAAGGTAATTTCTACATTGATATTTAATGATCTGTTTCGACGCTGAGGCTGGCGACCAAATCCGCCAAACCCAAAATTACCGAAAATGTCATTCATATTACCTGTGTTGAAATGAAACTCAAACGGTCCTTGCCCGCCACCCATGCCCGGTTGTGCATTGGGATCACCGCCAAGGTCTATGATTTGTTTTTTCTTGGGATCGCTGAGGAATTCGTAGGCCTGACTAATTTCTTTGAACTTCTTTTCATCACCTCCTCGATCCGGGTGATATTTCATGGCCATGCTTCGATATGCCTTTTTTATTTCGGCATCACTAGCGTTTCTTTGTAGTCCTAGAGTATTGTAGTAATCCATGTTTATATTATATGATAAAAAAAGGACTGTGTCAAGCAGTCCTTTATATTTACTACAGATTTACTGAGCTTTATTTTTTCTTTTCAGGAACTGCGGTGCCTTCATGTTTTTCACGCACTTTGACTTCTTTGCAGTTTTGTTTTGGCTTGTTAGTCTTGGTATCCATTACAGGCTTACCATCTTTGCCCTGTTGATCCACACAGACTTTTTTAGTCTTTGGTTTAGCGTCTTCGGCCGCATATGCGGGGAATGACATTGCTAATGCAAGACCTGCTACAAAAATAATAGTTTTCATATTATGTTCCTTTCTTGGCCAACATGGCCTGAATCTTTTCTTGAATGATCTTTGCCCAGAAAGGCTGTGGAAAATTCCATCCTACAAATGCTCCTAGTGCTACCCAAAATAATGTATCTAACATGTCCTGCTCCTTTTATAGTTCTGGTTGATCTGGCTGCATGGGCATTGGTTTGCCCGAGCTACTTACTGCGGTTGTTGGCTTAGGGGCGCTGGCAAAGCTGCTGGCGCTGAATCCTGTTGCTGGAGCTGCAAACGGTCCTGCTCCAGTTGTTGGACTACTAACAAAGCCTGTTGAAATTGGTGCTGCTGGAGCAGGGCTAGACGCTGAGGTTGGTATTTGTGCTCCGCCATTGTTTGCTCCGTTTAATTTTTCTTGTGTACGACCAAATGCTGCGATACCTAGTACAGCACCCATTGCGATATGGAATAGTCCTGCACCTTGTAGGGTCAACGGATTCCATTGAGTAATAGGAGTGCTAGTCATAGTTTGTAATAAACTCCACAGTATCGGGAATACGATCATGTCGAACATACAGACTACCATGTACATCCAACCCATCATTGGACGCCACTTTGAGTTCATCCAATCTTCTTTTTTCTTTTCGCTCTCGCTTTTTACTTCTTCTGCCATAGTTTTCGCTCCTATTTGTCTGCTGTATTATTTAACTGATTCAAAGATTTTCTTCTGTTCCTTGTACCATTCCTGCCACATCTTTAATTTTTCTGCGTTTTCGTAGCAGGCACCGTAGTTTTCAACGACTCTGTCGAGGAGCCTACTGGCTTCAACTCCCGAGGGGGTTCCATCAGTTGCGGCGGCACGCTCGGGAACTTCATTACGACTGGCGCTGTCGTGCAGGCTGACAGTAGACTTAGGCAAAGTACACTGAGCATCCAACTGCTTGCCCGCAACTTCTTTGATGATTTCTCTGTTGACATAGACATTTTCCTTGACTATTTTGATCTTTTCTACAATCTTAGTTTCTATTACTGTGTTAACCTGCTGACTTTTTTCTTCAGCAACCTTAACCTTGGCTTCTAAATCCCTAACACGCTCTCTCCATGCCATTTCTGTTCCGTAGCTGCCGAACAAATAACTACCCGCTACTAACAATGTCACCCCAATCAGTTCTGCAGGTAACTTGTATTGACTTATTAGAGGAATCCACGTAACTAACTTGCTGGCCACATACAAACCAACCCCAACAGCAATCAACAGGTAAGTGATCCAGAGAAAGAAACTATCTGGAATCAGTGCCAGCACCCACTGAATCTGCCCCACGATCAGTGTGCTCCGAATATATGCAGAGCATGTTCGTAGTGTTTGATTCTATCTTCAAGACCAATAGTACCACCGTTGATACGCTTGGTTAATGTTAAGATGTCACCTTTGTCTGCCCATTGATTGAGATTGTTTTGGTCCCAAAAGAAGCAAGCACTTTGCACAGCACCTTCAAATGTCTGTAGATATTCTGATGCTTCTTCCACAGGTACATCTATGCTGGCCGCAAAGAATGTGTAGTTGTCTTTACCAGTCAACTGAATAAGTCCACGACCGCAGTATGTAAATCCATCGCCGGACTCTTCTGGACCATTGCCCATGCGATTGGCATAGACTCTGTTGGCAATCTTTTCTGGCTTGTTGGCGTATGCGGCTGCAATAGCATCGTCTGGGAAGTATTTAGGAAACACTTTTCTAAGACTAGCTGCTTTGTAGTTTAAATTTTCTTTGAGGAACACAAACCCGCCACTTTCATGAGCGCACTGTGCCAAGAAGGCTGCCACACGTTGTGGAGTATTGATATCGTATTCTGGAAGTATGGCATCCAGCGCATCGTACCAGTTCTGTAGGTATTGGTTTTTTGGCAGCATTTCTTTCAACTGCGCTTTGGTAAAATCAAATGTAAAGCTCATTATTAGATCCTTTTTAATAACATCGAACGTTCGCCGTTGTTGAACACAAATGTGTCGCCTATTTTATTTATGGTGTAATCGCCTAGAACCTTGGTGAGCCAAAACACTTCACTGGTAGCTGCTTGATCTACAGTATATCCATCCGTGATGCCTTCCAAGATAGATTCTGTGTCGCTGTCTTTGACGATTTCTAAACGAACCTGAGCACCAAATGGTTTTGATATAGTGATTTTATTACCGTCGAGACTGAGATCGTCCATCAGGGTCTTTGAAAAGAACTTTTTCACATCTTCAGTTTTGTTTCGATTCACAAACTCTTTGTATTCATTAACACTGGAAGGTATCTTGGATTTGAGGTTATCAGTATTAACTTCATGTACCTGTTTTTGTTTATAGTATTTGAATTTGAATTCATCTAGTCCTGTGAGTTTTTTAACACCGTAGGTTAGTTCCTGTATGTGTTCTGCAAGTCTAGGTGTTCTGCTGATTTCTACAAACACGGAATATTCTCCGTTGTTGTCTTCGCCGCTGCTGACATCAGCATCTAGTACAAACTCATAGCCTTTTTCGATAAACTCCATGAGGTCCTTGGCGGGCGATCTATCTTTGACCTTGAAGCTGACTACGCAGACATCTTGATCCTCGCCCATTTTAGATCTAAATGAATCGACTTCAAATATATCATGGACCATCTCTTTTAGGTCAGTGGCTCTTAGCCCTTCATTAAGCTGCTGGTTGTTCTGCTGGTTGTGCATTTGCCATATCCTGTGCTTGTTGTTCTGCTGGGTCGATAGAAGAATTAATGATGTTAGCATTAACAATGTCTTCGATCTTGTTCTTATCAAGTTCTGTGTAGCCTCTATTGATGTCACTCATCAATTTCTTCGGCATGCTGATCTTGATCATCCATATTTCCTTGTGATCAATTTTGCCCTTGCGTGTGCCTGGACGTATATCATCGGGAGTCTTGATCTTCCGTACTGTAGCGATCTTGCTTTCTGCTACTTGTACTCTGCAGCCATATTCCACCAGTCTTTTGCCGCCTGCAGGCTCTGGTAGTTGATCATACGGCCACATAAATGTGCATTCCACATAGTATCTGCTTTCTTTTGGCCCTTCTACAAGTTCGCCATCGATCCAGCTGTCGAACACATACACATCTAATTCGTCCAACACACGCTCAAAGTCTTTGAGCAGTTGTAGACTGTTGTTAGACCCGTAGATCTGTTCAATGTTGCTGATGATATCTTTGATGTCTGCCATATTATCTCCCTTTGTATTTATCGTCAAAATACAAACATAACACATAATATTTAGAGCCAGGGGTTAAATACACATGTGTTCGGACACGGACACTACGGTTTGAGGTCCGTGCCTAACACTTACAGGAGGGCTAACCTTATATGAAGCGAAAAAGAGCGCAAGTTCAGCAAAACGAGCAATATGATCCACGATTCCCTAACAATGTAATAAATATTGATCATAGATTAAATGAAAAACGCAGAAGAGTACAGATTTATCCCAAGAGTCTAAGCCAAGAGACTTATCTACTTAAACTAAACGATCCCAACAAAATGATTGTATTCGCTATCGGTCCAGCCGGTACGGGTAAAACCATGCTGGCGGTTCAGTGGGCCATAGATCAACTCAAGTACGGATCTGCAGATAAAATCATAGTTACTCGACCTGCTGTGAGTGTTGATGAAGAACACGGATTCTTGCCCGGGGACCTAAATGAAAAAATGGCACCTTGGACCAAGCCAATATTTGATGTAATCGCAGAAAATTTCAATGCCAGAGAGATAGAAAATTTTATCAAAGAAGGAGTGATAGAAACTAGTCCTTTGGCATACATGCGAGGTAGAACTTTTAAAAACGCAGTGGTCGTAGCTGATGAGATGCAGAACGCCACACCTAGTCAGATGAAAATGCTACTGACACGATTGGGACAGGGAAGCCAGATGGTAGTCACAGGAGACCTACAGCAGGCTGATCGTCCTAGCAACAACGGCCTACTAGAATTCTTGGGATTGTATAACAACTTCCAGGGCCACAGATATGTGGATCTAGTAAAATTTGACGTGCAAGATGTCGAACGTCACGAAGCTGTCAAAGAGATATTATCAATCTACGGCGATAGTTAATCTTTAGGGAGGTAGGGGGTCAAGCGATCCCCTAGTACTCTTTTGTAAAACTCAATCATGTCATCGTATCCTGCATCAGGATTGAGACCGTTCTTGACCACTGTTCTCTTTTCGAGATTCAATATTACTTTAGACATTTGAAGGTCTGTACTTCTACAGTGTCTTTTAAATTCAGTGACTTCATCATATTTGCCATCGGGTTTCTTGATGTATTTCACTATCATGTATCTGTTATCCATTTATGCTGTTTCCTTCTTGATCTATTTCCATCCAGGTATGATCGCCCATGTACTTTACCCGAGCTTGATATTCATAGTCTTCGGGGGCACTGCTTGACCAATCGTTGGGACCATTCTGTGTTAACAAGGTATGTTGTTTACGCTTGTCCCACACTAGCCAATAGATATTACCCATCACTGGCTGATACTGATATACTGCGGCATGAACGGCATCCGTGATTTCTAATCTACGCTTGATGGCCTGTGCTTGTTTTTCTAACACATTAACCAATTCTACGATTCGATCGTATTCTTGCTGTGCATACATCCTAGCATGATTGATCATTAGATCTTTTTGCTTGGTTACCGGAACTAGCTCAAATTTAACTCCACCCGCTTCTGTGGGATACTCTGATACATTCTTATTAAAGAAAGGTATCAGGGTTCCACCTATGTCAGCATCATAACTATGGCGACCTTTGGCAAGATTAGATTTTTTATCCGACATTAATCTTTGATAATTTGACCAGGGTGGCAGCAAGATTGATTTCTGGGTCGATGATCAATGTGTGATCTACCAATCCTTGTTTGATAATTTGCAGGGCCTTGTCTTGATTTTCTTCTGCGCCAAAAATATCCAAGTGGTTATAGAGCCATACAAATACTTCTTGCATTTCTTCTGCACGTAGTTTACCGCACAGCATCTTACGTGCTTCTTGTATCTTTCCTGCTCTGAACAACTCAACCATGTCAAACTTCCACTCTGCAGACCCTACATCTTCTTTGGTAGCACTATGTAGTTTGGCATCGTTGGTATTCTGTTGCAGTAGGTTCAAACATTTACGCAGATCAGGATATGTAGTAGACACATACATATCCAGCGTGTCTAAATCAAATTCAATGTTTTCTTCAACCAACACAGTAGCAGCTCTGGCTGTAAATTCAGTTTGATCTAGTTTTGAGAAATGCCATTGCTGACAGCGACTGTGCAGAGCCGGCACAATCATATTGGGATTATTACAGGTCAAGATGAAACGGGCATAGTTTGAATATTCTTCTATTATACCTTTCAATGAGTCCTGTGCCTGTGGACTAAGTCGATCTGCTTCGTCTAACAGTACCACCTTAAAGGCACCCCAAGCGATGCTGCTGATAAATGGCACTATCTTGTTGCGTATAAAATCAATACCTGTTTCTCTACTGGCGTTTACTTCTAGTACATCAGCATCAAGGATTTCGATTTCGTTGACTAAGATCTTGGCCATGGTGGTTTTACCAATGCCGGGTGGTCCGCTTAACAACAAATGAGGGATGCTTTTTTCAGCCACCCATGTTTCAACTTGTTTTCGTTGTGCAGAATCACGCCACACATAGCCTTCCATCTTTTTAGGACGGTACTTCTCTACCCATAGTTCTTTCATTGTTTCAGCCTTTGTGTTTGTTTAAAAAGTCTTTGAGATCAGGCGGAGTCCAACCATCGGGCTTGAGAACTTTGCCATCTTCACGTTTGATTACTTTGCCTGTCTTTTTATCAATCTTGGCAAAGTTTGTGCTCATGACTTCTTTCCATGCACCCTCAGCATCAAATCCAGCTGAGTGAATAGCACCTATGGTCACAACCAGCATGTCAACGAGAGCATCTAGAATTTCTACACGATCCTTGTTGATGATGGCTTGGTTGAGTTCTTCAGCTTCTTCTTCAATCAATCCAAGATACATGTTGAATTGATCTGTGTCTGCAGAGTCCACTGCTTGATCGCAGGCCCGCATGAATTTTTCTTGATCACGAAATGGATTTGTCATAATATCTCTCTAAGACTTTAGTATTTTTATTATATGCTTTTTTTCTTGTTCATGCAACCACTCCTGTTCCAAATCACCGAAGTCTGGTGACCTAGCCAAGGCTTGATCCACAAGTTGTTTGATCTGATATAGATCCTGTTTGCAATGCCATTGTGTGTATCCGTCGTTGTAGGGACTAGATATTTCTCTGGCGAGACTGTGTACTTGAGAAGTAATGTCACCTACTTCCCAGTTTTTCTTAAAACCCATTAACTGATCTTAGATAAGTTTCCTGGCATGAAATCTTCTGGATTAATATTCATACTTGATCCGTTTGAAAATTCCTGACCAATGTAAAAGTCATTTGGTCTTTGGTCGGCAACTGCTATAACAGACTTCGTTTCGACTTTTTGAAATTCTTTGTCACCGTCACCGTCGTTGATTTTAATCTTACGAGTCCAGCGACCGTGCTCAATAAGAACCCATTGACCAACCTTGACATTGAGATCGCATGCATCGCCGACTTTATACACTTCAGCCCAACGAGGTTTAACACCGTGTGCTTTACCGTCATCGCTTTGTACAACAATACCACCTGCTGTTGTCATTTCGCCCATGTCCATGTTAATAACAAGAAGGTCCTTTGACAGGGGACGAACCTGCATATGTCGTGCTTGTAAATTAAACATAGTTTACCTTATTTCTTGTTGCCGCGAGCAGCCACTTCCTCATGCAATGCATTGGGATTCTGAGCATAATAGTCTGCTAAAACTTGTTCACGTGTGCGCACTACTCTGCCGCCTTCGCCAATTTCGTCACCGCGAGCGTTGACTTTCATATTGCCTACTGCTGGAGTTTTTTCAAATCTCAAGCTCATCTTTTCCATATCAATTTCTTTGCCTCTCATAGAGGTATAAGTTCTTCCCATTTTATTCTCCTTTAAAGAATTCGTTAATCGGTAGCTTGTATTTAACACTGTCTATTTTGTGTACGCCAATTATGAATAGCACATAGCTGGCCACACTGCTGCCTCTTCCTACTCCCCATACCACATTGTTGGCCCTAAGAGTATCTACCACATATTTCATAGTTTTTAACACGGAAATCATGTCATACTTGGCAAATAATCTCAATTCTTCAACAACTCGTTCTCGAACTTCAGTAGTTAGACACTGTTGATATAACCAATCTACGATATCCATGGTTTTATATTCGTAAGGTATAAACCAATTTGTAGTGTCTACTTGCTGTGGAGGGATTGGATAATTTAGATGTTCTTGTTGTAATCGACTGATATATTGAGTTAGATCATCAGAAGTCTGGCAATGTTCCAGTATGTCTGGTCCGTGCCGCATCACACCTTGTACGAGTTGTTGAGTACTATTAGTCCACATTGATCAATTGACCTAAATCACCATCTGCTTGTTTTAATTTCTGAGAATGTCTCTTTGCGAGTTCTTCTCTATATATTGTAACAAAAGTAGATAGCTGTGTCAAGAGATCTCTACTGCCCATTCTTGCAGCAGCATAATATTTTTTATTCAATTCAATCAAGCGAGTTTCAATTTCTTGATCTTTGAATCCAGACAAGTCGCCACTCAAGGGATGGAACATTAGCTGTATAATCCTAGATAGTTCAACCAAATCACAGTAGCACTGTGCTGCCAAACTTCGATTATTACAGGATTGGTAGCTGATGTAACCGTTACACTTCCAGGAAATAGCGGATCCTTCTTCAAAACAGTACCACCCGAAGTAACAAACGTAATTGTTCTAGTAGTACCGTCGCCGTAGAGTTCTAGAGTAGCTTTGCCAATCTGTCCGAGGCCTGTGATATCAACGGCACCTGTAGGAAATTCGGAGAATGACAGACTGGTATTAGCACCTAACTTGATAACATGATACATGGCCTGTTTGAAACTGACATCCTGTGTGCCTGCTACAATAGCTGCACCGTAGTCCTTTTTACGCAGATATGCATCATTGAGTGTGACAGATCCCACGATGTTATACAGGAAATCGTTGTCTTCATCTGTGCGGGCTGCATTATCTTGCAGGTCAGTGATCTCGGTTTTGGCAGTTGAGAAGTTGGTTTTGATGGTATCAAAGTTATCTCTGAACACCTGCGTGTCGTTGTCCTGTCCAGCTACAGGAAAGTTTTCATTTATTGCTGCGAAATTAATAAGGCTTGTCAAGGTAATTTTTCTCCACGTTGCGGGAATGCAAGGTATTTATCCTCTATTTCTCCGTCTATAATATCTATTATATAGCGATCTGCTACAAAGTCAATGGTTTTAAAATCAAATCCACTGGCTTTGATCCTAGCTACTACATTTTCAGCTGATCCCGGATTGCAATAGCACAAAGGCAGTGCCTGCACAAATCCAGTTTCGTAGGCTGCTTGTTCTTGTGTACTGCGCATCCACAAGGGCAAAAACTCTCTATCTCGGTCTCCCACTGAGCCTATGCGGGATCGCATGTTTTTAATACTATTAGGAAATACTCGTTGATGATCTCTATCGCTGACCAACGGAATGTCGCTGTCTATTTTGATAGAATCATAACTAATCAACACCTTGCTGTTGATGTTATTGGGTAGATTCACAGTTTGACTGATACTTCGACCGTTCTTTTCTAGGTCATCTACGATTTCTACATAGATGATCTCGTATACGGCTTCCTGTGTTATAGGATCCTTGGCTTTGGCAGTTTTAAGACTACCGAATTTCAATCTCTTTTGATAGTGATTTCTGCTCATGGCCTGTACATATTTCACAGCAGCTACACTTTCTATACCTGCATATATCAACACTCGGAGATCAGTCTGTACTCCAAAGTTGACATCACCGTATCGATAGAGATCGGCTGGACGGAATATCACTGCATCAGTGATGAAATTATACCAGGCCAATCTTTTGGGTTTTGTTTGAAATGCTCTAACATAAAGGTTGGCAAAAGTCTGATTGTTCTCCACACGCACAGTGAGATTGAATGTTCTATCCACCGTGGCAAAATTCACACTGTCTCTGGCTTTGATGGTAAATGCGAACTTGAGATCAAAGGATGTGGTGGCTGTGTCAAACACAGCAGAAAAATCTTTGCTCAAGGTGGAACTGTCTTCTGCAGGAGCAAGACTGTCTGCCCTTTCAAAAAATCTAGTTAATCCTGGACCGGTGTCGTCTGCAAACTGTTTGACCTTGCCCTGCAGGATACCAGTAGGCAAAAATGTCAGTCCCGGAGGCAATGTGCCTGATACAAATTCATAGGCTATTCTTCCGCCGTAGAGCAGGCTGGCAGCTTCGATGTATTTTTCACTGGCAGTATTGGGTTTAATGGTGCCGAGGTCACTATCGGTGATCCATTCAACAGCACTTTCAATTTCACCGATCACCGTGACTGTGAAAGTCTTTTCAGTCTTTGATGTGCCAGCTCTCCAGTAATCTTGATCTGTGGGTAGTCTATTGAGATGAGCCTGTACACAAATATAAGTGACACCAGTGAACTCTACTGCGTCATTGATTACATAAGTGGTAGAGTTATTCCACAAACCTTTGTACACATACGACACATAGGCTAGGGCTGCGGGATAGTTCACTGCACGGATTGTAAATTTATAATCTCTAGAAATCCTAGCTTGATATGGTACGGATCCTGCTATGTCGCCAGTGGAAGTGTCTAAGGCCATGCCTGGAGGCAGTTGACTGACTGTGTTATCAGGATTTGTCAGCAATAGGAAGTATGTGATGGTGCCGGATAACGTGGGTGGATCGTAGACATCCAAGAATATGGTCACGTAGTTGTTGGCTCGGAAGCGTCCTAAATCGCTGCCGGTGATCCATATAGGCACACGATCGCTGCTGGCATCAGCTTGAAATATATTAGTATCTACTTGAATCAAAGAGTTATCAGCCTGCAGGAACTCTTCAGTGACCACATAGATTTTAAACAGTCTAGTTTCTGTGTATACTCCGTCAGTGACAGCAACTATGAAATTATAGATCCTGCTGAGACGTCTAGGAGTTCTGCTGGGTTCGTTGTAGTCAAAGGTGAAACTGTCAAACACAAATGTGTCGTAGCCATTGCTGCGAGCTTCTACGAAGTCTATGGGAAACACATCCAAGGGAGCGGTATCATAGCCTCCTGTGGTTTCTAGAGTATACTCTACAGCAAATATAGGATCAGTGAATCCTGATATCACTCCACTCTTGCTGAGACTGAGTCCTGGCGGTAGCAACCCACCGTTGGGCATGAGATAGTATTCTAGAGTACCGCCAGCTATGAGATCCGAGTCACGTGCTTCCAGTTGAAAATCAACTGGCGCATTGTCTAAGACAAAGTAAGCTTCAGCTTCACCAACATTGAGGAATCCTTCAGCAGTTAGCCATATAGGTCTGTCGCTGCCATCCACTGCGAGTTTGAAAGTTCGGTCTTCAATGTCCACACCGTCTGATGCACGGATCACAAATCTACTTTCTGTGTAGACTTTGACTTCAGTGGGGCTACCTTTGATTGAACCATTGATTAGTTTCAGTCCTCGAGGCAAGGAGCCTGCGATCAAACTATAGGTGATTGTGGCAGTGAGATTGGTTGTTGCCTGTAGTGATACATCGATGGATATTCGTTCTGTGAGTAAGCCTAGACTACCTGCGGGTGTGATCCATGTTATCATGTGATCAATCCTTAGACAATTGTTCCACAGTCTATGTCTATGCGTCCAGGCAGTAGAACAGTGCCAAAGTCTATGTTTGCAGATTGCAGAGCCACCTGCACGGCATTGGTATATGCACCGTTGATGGTTCCGAAATCGTAGGACTCTAGTATGTCTGTGACAGGTATCATTGTTTTGATACTGAGCACAGCACCAAATGCATTGACTTCAATGTCTTTTCTACTAGTGGTAGAACCTGGCGCTGCTGTGCCCGCCAGGGTGATTTGTTGATGTGTGCTGGCCAACATGACTCCAGCATCTGTGTCTATTCTGATAAAAGCGTCTGGAGCTGTGTTGTTGACAGTGACAGTATCTGTGTTTTCATTCAACAGCATCTTTGTGCCGGACACTAGTTTTTTAAATCTTAGATCAGCACCTACTTTTTCTTTGAACACACCTACACCAGTTGCGCCAACGTTGGTGGCAGTGATAGTTAGCTGAGTGCTTAGATCCGCAAAGTTGGCATTTACTTTTTCAAAGGCCGTGCGTAGATCATCGCCTAGGCCATCATTTACCACATTGCCGATATTAATTGTTTGAATTGTCATAATGCGCTCTCTTTAGTATATTTACCGTTAGGTCAATCTAACAAAAACCTGTCCACTGGTACCAGTTTTATGATAGGGGTTCCCCACTGCCACACTGGCCGCTGCCGCTGCCGCATCATCTGCGTATGGTCCAGGAATACGGCGAATATCATCGCCGTTGCCTGTATCCCGGATGGTCTTGCCTGTCGGAATGTACAGATCACCGTCTGGGGCAAAGACCCACTGTGGTGCTAGGACACTGATGGTAAATGTGGCAGTGGCGGCGCCACTGGTCACTGTTATAGTGTCGTTGGCAGTGTATCCTTCCATTAGACCCGATACAATAGCAATGGCAGTGGCAACACCAGCAACCTGAGTCACTGTCACAGTTAATCCGGTGCCTGTGCCGCCAGTTGTGGCCAAGTTGCTGAGAGACACAACGGCCCAGTTGCCAGAACTAATGATGCCAGCCACAGTGTTTGGCCAGCCGGTGGCAGCAATAACAATCGTACCGTTATATGGTGCACCTTTGCCCAACTTGACATAGTGAAGGTCACTGCCTAGATACAGCTCAGTGGTGCCACCGCCTGCGGTCAAGTGTATGTGATCACCCTCTACTTGGGCTGTGGGGTAAATCAACAATGCTTGATTAGCGTTGGCACCACCTGCAGGCGTTAATCGAATAGCACCAGTAAGTCCACCGCCTTCTGAAATGTTGCCGCCTGCTGGTAGTGTTAGATTGCCATCTTCACCAAACTGCCATCTGCGTAAAGTTGAGTCTGTCAGGTTGATGTCAATGTTGATGTTGCCGTTGCTCTTGATATCACCTGGGATGGTTAATGCACCAGCAGCGTCAAGGCTCACGGTGTTGGCACCGTTGACTAGGCTTGATACTGTTGTGCTACCTGTCCAGGCTGTGGTTTGATTGGTGCCATCTGGGAATCTTAAATCGCCATCTTCCCCAAACTGCCAAATGCGTTTAGTGCTATCTGTTAGGTTAACTTCAATGTTGATGTTACCTTCACTTTGTATATTGCTGATGTTACCAACTGAAGTTAAAAAACCACTGTCGTTAGATAGTTGACTTACAAGTGTAGGTATAGTTGGCTTGCCAGTTAGGTCAGCATAGGCACCTGTAGTAGCCACTGTAGCGAATGAGGGTTTGCCTGTGATATTGGTCCAGGCTGGTGTGCTGCCAACCACGGTGCCACCTGTGGTCAAATTACCACTGACATCTAGGCCTACTGCTGTGCCACCAATATAAATTGTGTTGTTGCTGACATACAGGCTACGCCAAGGCAGTGTGCTTGAACCTAGATCGCCACCAAGAGCAGTCTGCGGCACAATGTCCCCACCAACAGTTAAATCGCTGGAGACTGTGACAGCTTGATCAATTACAATGGCAGTGCTGTCTGTGGTGCTCAGTGTGCTGCCCGCAAATTCAAATGCCCCTAGACTAAGGGTGACATCGTTGACCAATCCCAGTTCAGTGTAAAGTTCTGTGAAGTTTGCATTGACTTTTACAAAGGCAGCTCGTAGGCTATCGCCCTTCTTGTCGTTAGCTGCGGTACCTACATTGATATTCTGTTTTGCCATTTATCGCTCCAATTATACCAAACCAGCTATTGCTGTTTTAAATGCAGTAAAGTCTGTGCTTGCTGCCACAATGGCTTGTAATTCTGTTATATTAATAACTCTGCTGCCTTGCACACGCAATTGCTGTGTAACGTCTAGATCGTTTTCTACAGTGACATCTGTATTGAATGTTGTCAACTCATTAACGACAATACCGCTGGAGTCTGTGGTACCGATGGTGCTGCCAGTAATAGTCAACGATCCTGTGGCCAGCGTTCCTGCGGTTAAGGTATTTGTATTTGGATTGTAAGTAAGGTCAGTATCTGTTCTTACATTTTCGTTGCCTGTTGCTGTGTCAACAAATGTAATATAATGTAGGGCTGCTGTTGTATTGGTTGCGACCAGTGTCACAGTAGTTGCTGTGGTTGCTGTGGTTGCTGATGTAGCGGTATCAGCATTTCCAGTTAGGTTTCCAATAAATCCCCCTGCAGCAGTCACTACTCTATCAATGGCATTGACAATGACTGAGCTGTCATCACCGAATACACTACCTTTAAGATCAAATGCTGGATTAACTGCAATGGTCAATGTGTCTGTTCCAACAGTCTTAGTCAGTGTGATACCGTCACCACTGGTGATGTTTAACACGTCACTGGCAGCATCAGCTGCTAATCTATTTGCACTATCACCATTGACTTCAATTTGTGTAAATGCATTTA
>Ga0209551_1000252_pt1 | contig 19536 bp, 20 predicted proteins | sample LauGreSuBDMM15SD_2_FD_187568 | JGI IMG/M metagenome (GOLD analysis project Ga0209551, IMG submission 187568) | Freshwater lake microbial communities from Lake Michigan, USA - Su13.BD.MM15.SD (SPAdes) (version 3) | ecosystem: Environmental > Aquatic > Freshwater > Lake | place: Lake Michigan, USA... | reverse complement strand
CGTGACTATCTGGCTTTTGCGCAACAGCTAAGCCGCGAGCTTCTGCCTCTTTGCGAATATCAACTTTAGTTGTGTCCCCTAGTGGAAAAATCGCTCCTTCAATTTGCTCAACAGTTAAAACCGATAAGACATATGACTGATCTTTTGAATGATCAACTGCTCGGTGAAGTGTCTTTCCAGAATCAGATATCTGTGTTCTTGCATAGTGACCTGTAACGACACCATCAAATCCCATGGCACGTGCACGATCTAGAACGGCTGCAAATTTAATCTTTTCATTACAACGCAGACATGGGTTAGGAGTTCGCCCAGCCGCATACTCAGCTAAGAAATCTTCAACCACACCATCGTGAAACTCTTCAGCCATATCCCAGATATAAAAAGGAATTCCGATCACATCTGCAGCACGGCGGGCATCGTGTGAATCTTCAATCGTGCAACAGCCTCTAGCACCAGAGCGATACTTCTGAGGATTTGCGGAAAGCGCTAAGTGCACACCAATGACATCATGGCCAGCTTCAACTGCGCGGGCAGCAGCCACTGCAGAATCAACTCCACCGCTCATTGCTGCAATTAACTTCATGAAAGATTTGCCGCCCTTCCACGGATAATTACATCAGGCAGCACTGACACTGCGAAATCAACATCTGCATGGGTGCTTGTGGCACCGAAAGAAAAGCGCAGTGAAGACTGAGCACTTACTTCGCTATGTCCCATGGCGAGTAAAACGTGGCTGGCTTCATGCACGCCTGCACTGCAGGCAGATCCTGTTGAACAGGAAATGTGTTGTGCATCCATGAGCAATAGCAACGTGTCACTTTGCGTTCCAGGAAAAGTGACATTCACAATTCCCGGTAGGCGATCTGATTGCACACCATTAATAATTACTTCAGGTAGTGCAGATGTAATTCCTGCAATAAAGGAGTCACGCAGTCCACTTACATTCTTTGCATCGTAATACTTGCTTTTGGCAGCTGCAGCAAAAGCCACAATTGCTGGTGCATTTAAAGTTCCACTTCTAATTTCACGCTCTTGTCCCCCACCGTGTAGCAATGCTGGGATTTCAACTGCTCTGCGCAAAATAAGTGCGCCAATTCCTAGAGGTCCTCCAACTTTATGGGCGCTCAATGACATTGCATAAACACCAAGATCTGCAAATGAAAGCGGAACCTTTTTAAAGCTCTGCGCGGCATCTGTGTGAACTGGAATCTCTCCAGCAATTTCAACAACCTTTGCAATCGGTTGAATAACTCCAGTTTCATTATTTGCGTGCATCACACTAATTACTGCAATCTCATCGCCCCTAGTAGCAACTAATTGGGTAAGAAATTCAATATCTATTACGCCATTAGCATTAACTGGGATTTGAATAATTTCAGCGGCCTCATGCACTTCTAGCCAATGTGCTGGATCAAGGATTGCATGGTGCTCAATGGCACTGATAACCACAACACGCTTGCCCTTATCGCGCCCCTGCCAATACAAACCTTTAAGCGCGGTGTTATTTGCTTCTGTTCCTGATGCGGTGAAAATAACTTCACTGGGCAAGCAACCAACTTCTTTTGCAATAACTTCTCTGGCATCTTCTAAAGTCTTTCGTGTTGCACGTCCGTGTGTATGCAAACTTGAAGGATTACCTAAGCGTGCTAATTGCGCAGTCATGGCAATTAACGCTTCTTCGACCATGGGCGTTGTGGCCGCATGGTCTAGGTAGATAGAGGACATAGGTCCAATCTTAGGCTTTGAGAGCTTTAACACCTTCAGTGGCAGGAGGCAGCACGGCAAAGAGATCTCCCACAACACCAAAATCAGCTAATTCAAAGAGTGGGGCTTCTGGATCTTTATTAACCACCACGATGTTCTTGCTCGTTTGCATGCCAGCGCGGTGTTGAATCGCCCCTGAGATTCCACATGCAACATAGAGCTGTGGGCTAACAGTTTTTCCAGTCTGACCTACTTGGTGAGAATGTGGATACCAACCCGCGTCGGTTGCTGCGCGTGATGCACCAACGGCTGCGCCTAATGAATCTGCAAAAGCTTCAACAGATGCAAAATCTCCATTAGTTCCACGACCACCTGAGACAACAATGTTGGCTTCAGTTAACTCTGGACGACCACCTTTAACTGGTGGCTCGGTAGAAGTAATCGTTGCTTTCTTTGAGCGATCAGATATTGGCGCAGTGGTGTTTTCTATTGCAGGGGTTGCCGCGGCAAAGTTTGCAGTGATGGTGTTAGGGCGCACAGTGATAATCGCTGTGCCCTCGTTGACCTTTGAGTGAACAGTTGTTGATCCACCAAAAACTAACTGAGTTGCGGTGCAATCTGCAGCAACATCAACAGCATCAGTAATGATGCCAATCTTTAACTTCATAGCCACACGACCAGCAACTTCTTTGCCAAAGGCATGTGAAACCACGAGAACTGCTGAAGGAGCGCTTTGTCCAATGACATACGCGAGCGCATCAGCAGAGGCTGCAACGCCATGGCGTGAAAAGTCATCTGATTCAATGACAAGTACTTTTGTGACAGGCCCCTGATTGATGGAGGCTGCATATGCCGCGCCCTTTCCAACCGGGGCTAGAACCAACGCTGTTACTTCACCAATGACAGCGCCAGCTGTTGCTATTTCAACCGTTGCTTTAGTTGCCTTTTCGCTAGCGAAATCAGCCAGGATTAATACAGTGCTCATATCAACTTCTTCTCACTCAAGAAATCAACAAGTTTTTGGCCAGCAGTTCCATCATCGGTAACAACAACGCCACCAGCACGCGGTGGACGAGGAGCAGAATCAACTACTGCTGACCACGACTTCGTGAACTGCGCGCCAGTACTTGCAAAGTCGCGGACATCAATAACCTTTTTCTTCGCCGCCATAATGCCCTTGAATGATGGATAGCGAGGCTCATTGATCTTTTCAACAACACTGATGACACAAGGAAACTCTCCATGGACTTCATCCACGCCAGCCTCTGTTACGCGCGTGATGGAAACTTTCTTAGCGCCTGGATCTACTGAAACCTTTGAAGCAAAAGTTAATTGAGCACATCCCAGCTTTTCACTCATCATCGCTGGAACAACGCTCATTCGTGCATCTGTTGATTCTGTTCCACAGATAACGATGTCGAACTCACCTTTAGAGATGACATTTGCTAAAACTTCAGCGGTCACAACAGCATCAGCGCCAGCTAAAACAGAATCGCTAATGAGAATCGCATCATTTGCACCCATTGATAAGGCCTTACGAGCAGCCTCTGTCGCACGCTCTGGTCCCATTGAAATAACTGTGACGGTGTTTGCGCCACCTTCTTCATTGCCACCATGTGCTTCTGCAATTCGAAGTGCTTCTTCAACGGCATATTCATCTAAATCATTGAGAACAGCATCAACGTTGGCGCGATCGAGTAATCCACCCACCATCTTCTTCTCAGCCCATGAATCTGGGACCTGTTTGATGCAGACCGCGATCTTCATAGAGCCAAGGTTACTGGCGAGTAACAAAAAAGGCCAACTGAAATCTCAGATTTCACGCCTGATTTGCCAACACGTAACCTCAAGTATTACTTGAGTCTTTTGGAGTAACCGACCCTGTGAGCCATGAGTCCGAAAATGCGTATTGCAATCGTCACAGAGTCATTTTTGCCTCAGATCAATGGTGTCACTAACTCTGTTTTACGGGTTCTCGAACATCTAAAAAACGAAGGCCATGAGGCCTTAGTGATTGCACCTGAGAGCATTGATGCTCCTCGCGAATATGAAGGCTTTCGCATCAAACGTGTTCCAAGCCTTGAAATGAAAGGTCTGATTCCTCTTGGCTTTCCGCAACGGGCGCTAGAGCCTTTAATTGACGGCTTTGCACCAGATGTCATTCATTTAGCTTCTCCGATCTTTCTTGGAAAATATGCAAGCAAAATTGCACAGAACCTGAACATACCTACTTTATCTATTTATCAAACTGACGTTGCAGGCTTTGCCCGTCACTACGGTTTAACTGTTGCGCATAACTCCCTGAAGAAGTGGGTCGCAAAGATTCATTCATCCAGTGATCGCACTTTGGCGCCCTCCACTTGGTCATGCAAGGATTTAGAACAAAGTGGAGTAAAGAATGTGCATCTGTGGCAACGTGGCGTAGATGCGGTGAAGTTCTCTCCAGGAAAGCGCGACATTGATTTGCGATGTGAGCTTCTGGGTTCACGCCCTGATCGTAAAATCATTGGCTACGTTGGCCGCCTTGCAAATGAAAAACGAATTGATGACCTTAAGGTTCTAGATATTCGAGATGATATTCAATTAGTAATTGTTGGCGATGGCCCAGCTCGTGCTCGTCTTGAAAAGCACCTACCTAACGCCCGCTTTGTTGGTTATCAAAGTGGCGAGGAGTTAGCCCGTTACTACGCATCACTAGATATCTTTGTTCACACAGGTGCTCATGAAACATTCTGTCAATCTATTCAAGAAGCTCTTGCCTCAGGTGTACCAGTAATTGCACCTAACTCGGGTGGGCCTTTAGATCTAGTCAAGCACGGTTGGACTGGATATTTGATTAACACTGCCGACTCTGTTGCTCTTAACCAAAACGTTAATAATCTTTTGAATAAGCATGAGCCAGCAATCTTGCGCGAGCGTACCCGCTCATCGGTGATTGATAACTCCTGGGACCTTGTAAATGGACAGCTGATGAATCACTACAGAGAATTAATCCAGTTGTCTGACCTGAGAATGAAGGAGAATGTGGCATGAAAATAGTTCATATCGCCAATTTCTATGGTCCAAAATCAGGTGGAATTAAAACTACGCTTCATCAATTAGGCACTGGGTATGTGGCGCGTGGTCACTCCTTTACTTACATCGTCCCCGGAACAGGTTTCTTTTGTGAAGAGTCAACAAGTGGTACCCGGATTACATTGCCCTCCATCGAGATTCCTTTCAGCGGTGGCTATCGCATCATTCGCAATAACCGAGATGTTAAAAAGCTCTTAATTACACTTAAGCCAGATGTACTAGAGATTTCAGATCGATTCACTCTCTCCAAGATTGGTGCTTGGGCAGGTCAGCGAAATATCGCAGCTGTAGTTTTTAGCCACGAAACTTTAAGTGGATTAGCGAAGAACTACTTTCCTTTCTCCCTCAAGCGCATTGTGGATTGGCATAACCGCAGACTCGCTTCACGCTTTAAGCATGTCATCACCACAACGGAGTTTGCTTCCAAAGAGTTTGAGGAAATAAAAACTACCAATCTTGTGAGAGTTCCTCTCGGTGTTGATTTAGATAAGTTCTCGCCATACTTGCGAAACGAAGAGTTCCGCAAAGATTTACTTCAAGGTGCAGATGTTTTACTTGTTCACTGCGGTCGTATGTCTCGGGAAAAACACCCAGCCCGTTCAATCGAAGCACTTAAGGTTTTGATTGAACGTGGAATTAATGCGAGATTAATTTATGTCGGCATTGGTCCCATGTATGTTGATTTGCGCGAAAGAAGTAAGGGTCTTCCAGTTACTTTCCTTGGCTATATTGCCGACCGAGAGCGCCTAGCTGAAATTCTGGCAACTGCAGATGTGTCCCTTGCTCCCGGGCCCATTGAAACTTTCTGCCTAGCTGCCCTTGAATCTCTTGCCGCTGGCACCCCAGTCGTTGCCTCTAACACAAGCGCAGTTGGTGAATTCCTCCTTATTAATACTTCAGAGCCAGTTGGGGCCGTGGCAGGAAATACTGGACATGAGTTTGCAAATGCAATTGAGCGAGTGCTTGAAATGCGCAAGGATCCTAAACTGCCACAGCGCTGTTTCCATCAAGCAGAGAATTTTCCATGGAGTGCAACGTTATCTTTGATGCTCAAGCTTCATGGCGATAGCCAAGAAGTTAAAAGAAGGTTACGGGCGGCATAAGTGGAGCGCGTCGCAACCTTCGCAGTCTTGGGAGATAGCGCCGCATCTGGCGTCGGCGACACCGATAGCAATGGAAACTCTCGCGGTTGGAGTTATTACTTAGCTAAAAATTTCAAGGATCCTCTGGTCTATGTAAACTTTTCACGCCCCGGTGCAAAGTCAGATGAGATTCTTCATGACCAACTTCCTAAGGCGATTTTGCATTCTCCCTCAATTACAGCAGTAATAGTCGGTGGAAACGATGCTCTACGAAACGGCTTTTCACCTGAGCGTCTACACCAAAATCTTCGTAGCACAATCAAACAACTCAAAGACCTTGGCTCAGAAGTTCTACTCCTGCAACTACATGATCCCACTTTGATTGTGCCGATGCCCAAAACTCTCGGTACTGTCTTGCGTCGACGCATTAATGCTGTCAATCAAGTGACACAAGCAATCTCTGCAGAGTTTGGAACAGAAATCTTGAGAACCCGTGATCTGGAAGGTATTTATGAGAGAAAAGTTTGGCACATTGATCGGATGCACCCATCTAAGTTTGGGCACCAGCTACTGGCTCACCACTTTCGTGAAATCCTAAGTAAGCGATGGGAGATATCTCCCATTCACCTTGAACCCATTGTGAAGAAACCAAAAGCTGAGTCCATTAAGTGGATGCTCAAAAATGGAACTCCGTGGTTTCTCAAGCGTTCAGTTGATCTACTCCCTGCTGCTCTCTATTTGATTGCTTGTGAACACATTCGACAGGTATTTCGTCCAAACGCTTATGCGAATGCTGTGATTTATTTCCCAGAGTTTGTAAATCATCGAGAAGCAGGCTTACTCGAAGTTTTTGAAGAGCGGGTGTCGTAACCCACAGCATGGTAATTCACCGCATTATTGCGCAAGCATTAACACGTATCATTGTGCCCGCCCATACTGCACGAACCTGGTTAATTACTCCTACTAGGTAGTAATCGACCCATTCGAGTAAAGTATTAAACGTGTTAGCAATTATTGCTCCGGGACAGGGTTCCCAAACTCCAGGAATGTTTAATTCGTGGGTAACCAATCCCGTTTTTCATGAGCTTCTATCCACATGGTCGATGCGCATTGATGTGGATTTAATAAGACTTGGCACAACCGCCGATGCTGATGAAATCAAAGACACGGCCAATGCCCAACCACTTATCGTGGCTGCATCTTTATTAGGAGCTCGCGCACTTGGCATCAAGAATTTTTCATTCACATCTGGTCACTCAGTGGGTGAACTAGCAGCAGCGGCACTCAGTGGTGCAATCTCGGATGAAGATGCACTGCGCTTAGTACGAGCACGTGGCCTAGAGATGGCTAAAGCTGCAGCGCTCTCCCCTGCTGGAATGTCTGCAGTATTAGGTGGAGATCGCGAAATCGTTTTAAAGAAACTCAATGAACTGCATTTAGTTGCCGCAAACGATAATGGTGGTGGACAAATTGTGGCTGCAGGTGATTTAGCCGCCCTTGCCGCACTTTCTGAAAATCCTCCTGAAGGCGCACGAGTTCGTGCTCTAGCTGTTGCCGGTGCATTTCACACAGCTTTTATGACACCTGCTGTTGAACCTCTGCGCACACTTGCTGCAACTATCTCAACTTCCCCAACAGCAATCTCAGTAATTTCCAATAAAGATGGTGAAGTGGTCACAGATGGAGCACAGGTGCTCACTCGCATCGTTAATCAGATAGTTAATCCAGTGCGCTGGGATCTATGCATGGAGACGATGAAAAAACTCGGCATAACGGGTGTCATAGAATTGCCACCAGCTGGAACTCTGGTTGGCTTGCTCAAGCGCGGTGCTCCAGAGATTGAAGCATTCGCCCTTAAAAGTGCAGATGATCTCTCTGCCGCTAAGGAATTTGCAGGAAGGCACGCATGATTATCACAACATCACCAACGACCAACAGTGCAATACTCGCTGTTGGTTCTTATCGCCCAAAGCGTTTAGTGCCTAACTCTGAAATTGTTGATCGTATTGAATCAAGTGATGAATGGATTCAACAGCGCACAGGTATTGAATCTCGTCGCTTTGCAGGTCCGGATGAGACTGTAATAACCATGGCCAAGGCGGCATGTGAAAGTGCGCTCAAGCGAGCGAAGTTAACAATGGCCGATATCGATACTTTGATTCTCTCTACTATTTCTTATCCCTACCAAGCCCCAAGTGCTGCAACTGAACTCATCAATGAACTTGGCAATCCCAAGGCGGCAGCTTTTGATATCAGTGCGGCCTGTGCGGGTTTTTGCTATGGGGTTGGTATGGCAAGTGATTTAGTGCGTGGTGGAACATCTAAGAACGTGTTGGTAGTGGGCGTTGAAAAACTTTCTGACTTTACTGACCCAGATGATCGTGCAACTGCCTTTATCTTTGCCGACGGTGCCGGCGCAGTTGTTGTCGGACAAAGCACGCAAGCAAAGATCGGTCCAACTATTTGGGGATCAGATGCTGACTCTCGTGATGCAATTTTGTTAAATCCTGCTTACACAGAGTTTAGAAATGCTCCTGATAAAGGTGTTGCTCAATTAGGGTGGCCAAATATTTCCCAACAAGGTCAAACAGTATTTCGTTGGGCTGTGTATTCCATGAGCAAAGTTGGTCTTAAGGCTTTGGAGTCAGCTGGATTAGGCGTGACTGATCTAGATGTGTTTATTCCCCATCAGGCAAATATGCGCATCATTGAAACAATGGTCAAAGAAATGAAGTTGCCAGATTCAGTTTTGGTTGCCGATGACATTCGTGTGAATGGAAATACATCAGCTGCATCGATTCCCCTTGCGATGGATGTCTTGCTAGAAAAACATCCCGAGATGCATGGCAAATTAGCGTTGCTCATTGGCTATGGGGCTGGCCTGGTTTATGCGGGGCAAGTGGTGCAACTTCCGCCTGCGCCCTGAGATTTATGACACTTACGCCTGTCTATACTCGTAAGTAAGCACCCTTTTCATAGAGAATTACCACCTGTTGATCCGTTGAACTAATCGCTGAAGAAAAGGAACACATCACATGGCACTTGCACCAGCAGATGTACTAGCAGGACTTAAAGAGATTGTTGAAGAAGTAGCCGGTATTCCAGCTGCATCAATTGAACTTGATAAGAACTTCACTGATGATCTAGAAGTAGATTCACTGAGCATGGTTGAAGTTGTAGTTGCTGCAGAAGAGCGTTTTGGCGTGAAGATTCCTGATGAAGCTGTTACTGATCTAGCCACAGTTGGCGATGCAGTTAATTTCATCGTTAACGCAGCTAAGTAAGTAGCAAGAGCTCTACTTACATGTCTCGTCGTCGCGTTGTCGTCACTGGACTTGGTGCCACAACTCCTATTGGTGGGGATGTAACAACTTCTTGGTCAGCCCTCCTTGCTGGAACAAGTGGGGTTCGTAGCCTGACCGAAGAATGGGCACAAAGCCTCCCAGTGCACTTTGCTGCGCGAATAGCAGTTGAACCAGCAGAACAGATGGAGCGCGTTGAACTACGGCGCCTAGATAGATCTGAACAGTTTGCACTCATTGCATCACGCGAAGCGTGGAAAGATGCAGGATCACCCGAAATTGATAAAGAGCGCTTAGGCGTTGTTATCGCTTCAGGAATTGGTGGCGTAACAACTCTGCTTGATCAATACGACATCTTGCGCGAAAAAGGTGCACGCCTAGTTAGTCCACACACGGTTCCGATGTTGATGCCAAATGGACCTGCCGCAAATGTTGGTCTTGAACTTCAAGCCCGCGCTGGAGTACACACCCCAGTAAGTGCGTGTGCATCAGGTGCTGAAGCAATTGGCTATGCACTCGAAATGATTAGAAATAATCGCGCAGATATTGTGGTCAGTGGTGGTGTTGAGGCAGCTATTCATGCAATGCCGATGTCAGGTTTTGCTGCAATGAAGGCGCTATCGACTAGAAACGATGAGCCCCAGCGTGCCTCGCGTCCTTATGATTTAAATCGCGATGGCTTTGTTTTAGGTGAAGGTGGCGGAATATTAGTTCTAGAAGAGTATGAGCACGCCCTTGCACGTGGTGCCAAGATCTACTGCGAAATAGCTGGCCAAGGTTTAACTTCTGATGGTTATCACATCGCAGCACCAGATCCAGATGGAGCAGGCGTGCAGCGTGCAGTTAAGTTTGCTCTTCGTGATTCAGGTTTAACTACAAAAGACATTGTTCATTTAAACGCCCATGCCACTTCCACACCAGCCGGTGATGTTGCCGAAGCAAATGCTTTGCGCGCAGCCCTTGGCGCAGATACTGATCATGTTGCAGTTTCGGCCACTAAATCTATGACTGGGCACTTATTAGGTGGAGCAGGTGCGATTGAATCAGTCTTCATCGTTAAGACGTTACAAGATCGTTTAGCTCCACCAACAATTAATATCGATGATTTGGATCCAGCCGTCACTGTTGACGTTGTTCGCGATAAGCCCCGAGCACTTCCTGCCGGTGATATCGCAGCGCTTAATGACTCTTTTGGTTTCGGCGGCCACAACGTCGTATTGGTTTTTAAGAGCATATAAATGCCGACCCCGCAGTTAGACCCACGCGATCCAGAAAGCCGTATCGCTCGGTTAGTTGATGGTGGAAAGTTTGAATTCCTTATCCCCCGTACTGATTGTGGAATGGTTGCTGTAACCGGAGATATCAAAGGAAACAAAGTTATTGTCTTTGCCTCTGATGCCACAATCAAAAGTGGAGCTCTGGGAGTTGAAGGCTCAAAAGTAATTGTCTCTGCCTATAAAGCTGCAATGAGTGCGCAAGTTCCAATCATCGGTATTTGGCACTCAGGTGGTGCGCGCTTAAGTGATGGTGTTGCATCATTAGATGCCTTCGGTGAAGTTTTCCAATCAATGATCTCTGCAAGTGGTCGCATCCCGCAGCTCTCTTTAGTTCTTGGACCAACTGCAGGGGGCGGTGCTTATGGACCAGCGCTAACTGACATTGTTGTTTTATCTCCTGAGGGTCGCATCTTTGTTACTGGCCCTGAAGTTGTTAAAAGTGTTACTGGTGAAGATATTGATATGGCGCTGCTGGGTGGACCAGAAGCACACCGCAAGAACAGCGGCCTTGCACACATCATTGCGCCTACTGAACAAGAGGCAATTGATGATGTGCGTGATTTAACCGCACTCTTTGCTAATCACGGGGTTATGAACCCTGATGTGGCCGATATTGATCTATCGGTATTTGTTCCGCAGTCACAGGTGCGCACCTATGAAGTACACCCATTAGTTGATGCGATTTTAGACAAAGAAACAGAACACATTGAGCTGCTATCTATGTGGGCACCTAACATGACAACAATTATTGGCCGCTTGGGTGGTGCAACTGTGGGAGTTCTAGCTAATAACCCAGCACACATCGCCGGCATATTAGATGCAGCCGCGGGAGAGAAAGCAGCGCGCTTTGTTAGAACCTGTGATGCTTTTGGAATTCCTCTTATTGTCATTGCAGATGTTCAAGGCTTCTTACCTGGTGCAGGACAGGAATGGGAAGGTGCAGTACGACGTGGCGCAAAGCTCTTGCATGCATTTGGTGAAGCTGTTGTTCCTCGCGTTACATTAATTACTCGCCGTGCTTATGGTGGTGCCTACGTTGCAATGAACTCAAAGGCTTTAGGTGCAACACGTGTACTTGCTTGGCCGGAAGCAGAAGTTTCAGTAATGGGCGCAGTGGCAGCCGTTCGTGTATTGCATCGCCGTATTTTGGCAGATTTGCCAGCAGAACAACGTGAATCTATGGAGTTAGAGCTAGCAGCAGAGCACGAGAAGATTTCAGGTGGTGTTGCCCGCGCTGTTGAAATAGGGGCAGTGGATGAGATTATTGACCCTGCTCATACACGTAGTGCCTTAGCAAAAATTATTGCTAGCACACCGCATCGCCGTGGTGCACACGGCAATATCCCGCTTTAGTTTGTATTAAATGTAACTGAAACCGTTGCGCTTACAGTCTTATTGATCGTGCTTGTGTCATAAGCACCATAATCTGCAGTCATCGTTGAATCAGGTGTTGTGATCTGAATGGGACCAGCTTTTACATTGGCCAATGACCCAAGTGATCCACCCACAGCCTTAGTCAGTGACTCAGCGCGAAGCTTTGCATCTTTCATCGCTTCACTCATCAACTCTGGGCGAAGCTCTGGCAAGTTGGAGATGTAGTACTGAGGTCCATAGTTGTTGACGTTAATTCCAGTTCCAAGCAATGAACCAATTCCTTGGCTCAGCTTTGAAACCAACTGAACATCACTTGTGCGTACCGTGACATCGCGGGAAGCGCGATAAGAAAGAATTCGCCCAGTTGAATTACCGTTCACATACTCCTCATTGGCATAAGTTGAAACTGCGCCAAGAGTGAGGGCATCTGCTGCTATGCCACCTTGAGTTAAATATGAAGAAAGGGCTGCAACATCTGCATCTACTTTCTTGACTGCAGCACCCACTGTTGGTGAGGATAGGTTGACGGAGAGAGTCCAGACTGCATTATCTGCAACTGCACTTGTCTTGGCAGATCCTGTGACAGTAATTCCATTACCGGCACGTGTTGCAAAACCCGTTCCAACTTGTGTTAATCCAACGCCTAGTGCAAGCGCAATAATTACTGCTGAAACAATAATTGTTACTGCCTTACGACGTTCTACTGTGATAATCGGGGATTCATTAAGTTGGCTCATAGCTTTATTCTACCTAACTAGATTGCATGCAAGCGAGCGACCTCAGCCATGCCAGCACCCCTAAATTTCTCTAACTGCGCATCCCAGGGCGCTCCCATAGCCAAAGCGAACCCTTCTCGCATTGAATCTTCATCAAAGGCGTTCTGCATCACATTATTGATCGCAAATTCATTCAGGAGAACGCTGCCGCTGAGATCAGTGACTGCTCTGTGAATTCCAAGCTCTGGCGTGAAGCGAAAGAGTTCACCACCATTTTCATGGTTTTCTATCACTTCAAAGTTTAAGTAATGCCAACTGCGCAATGTGCTCGCAATTTCTGCGCCAGATCCGCCGCGAGCGTTCCACTGGCATTTACTTTTAAATGTTCCCACCATTATTGGTTGAGGTAACCAATTCAACTGCGCATCTGAGCCAACGATGTTTTGTATCGCCCAATCAATATGAGCGCGCAGTGCAGATGGTGCTGAATGAATAGTAAGTAAGCCCCGCACCGATAATTGGGCAGAAGGCGTGACAAGACGTTGCATACGAATCTCCTAGCAAGGGCGCCAAATGCGACCTTCCCCAGCTGCATTTGCTCTTACTAGTACCTCAATTGAACACCTCGCACGCTCAAACTGTCCAGCCCCACTTTAGGCATACGGGTCAGTAGGCGGTAGAGTTCACCTCAGTCGGACGCTTAATCAGTACCCGTTTCATGTAACACATATTCGGTATCGCTGGCGCAAGAGGAAGACCGTGATCCGAGGATTTCTCGGAACACCCACATATCGAAGGAAAAGTAAAAACATGGCAACAGGCACAGTTAAGTGGTTCAACTCTGAAAAGGGTTTCGGTTTCATTGCAGTTGATGGTGGCGGACAAGATGTATTCGTTCACTACTCAGCAATCCAAGGAAACGGTTACAAGTCCCTTGAAGAGGGTCAGGCAGTTTCATTTGAGGTCGTACAGGGTCCAAAGGGTCCTCAGGCTGATGCAGTTAATCCTGCCTAATTAAAACCGCTTTAAAAATAACCCTCACTGGCAACAGTGGGGGTTATTTATTTTGGTACAGGTGGAATCTCACCAACTTTTAACTTACGTGCATTGACTTCTTTTACTGGAGATAAATCTTTTCCAGCTTTCCATGCATCTAGATATTTCCACGGTAGTACTTCTCCGCGCCGCACCCACCACGTTTGAGCTGGTGTTGGCCAAGAGATACCAAAATGTAAATGTGGAGCAGTACCGCGCGCACTTCCAGTTGCTCCAATAGTTCCGAGCAGACGCCCAGCTTTAACGACTACTCCTGGTTTAATGCTGGCGGGAATAGAGCGCAGATGCGAACCATAATAGCGAACACCATCGTCACCAATAATTGAAACGTAGAGTCCACCGCGATCAATACCTAAATTAGTTTTTCCACTCCAGGAATCAATCCGATTTACTTCATCGACCACGCCATTAATAGGTGCCACAAACTTGCACCCAGCTTTACTCAAAATATCAGTGGCCGCATAATCATGGTGAGCTTTGGCGTAGTTAACCTCACAACCTGTCACTGGGAAGACATAAATAGGTACAGCTTGAGCCGGGGCGATACTAGATAATAAAAAGATGAGTGGTAATAATCGTTTAATCACGCCGCAAGGTTATAGGGCGGTGACTAGATTCTTAGCGCTTTGCGGTCGAGTTTTGCTGTGACAATCATGTGAGGAACAGTTAAAGCCCACACAATCATTAAAACAAACCAGAAAAATGATTTATCAACCTCGCCATAAATCCATAGTCCGGCAGCAACGAGAAAGCTGCCAATGAGGGCAGGTGTGCCAGGTAAGACTGCAGACCAGAAAGCCTTTAAGGCATTGCCCTGTTCATAAGCACTTAGCGATTCGGGCAAAACAAGAGTTAAGCGGGCCGTATGGCGCATCGCATGCCAGCATCCAAAATAAACGGCGAAGGCAATCAACGGTGGAGTCAGAACTGCCAGAGCTGCAAGTAAGAGAAGATCTATAACATCTCGAAACCTCTTAGTGACTACAAGTGCAACTAATGCCACTATGAAGAGAGCTAGAACTACTGATCTTAAAGCCTGATCAAAGCCTTGGTGCCAGTTAATTAGATTTGTATTCACCTGTGAAAGAGCGCTTGTGCTAGATGAGTTTATGAGAGGCATGACAACTGGAATTGAGCCAAAAGCTAAGACAACAAAGGTGGTGGGCAAGTGCGAACTAATTTTCCCCTTCAAGCGATCTAATTCATTGAGAAAAGCACTATCCCCCACCCCAAAGTGAACCAGACTCATCAAGACCACAATCTGAAAACCAAGGACATTCCATTTCAAGATTGCTAGAACTGCAGCGCCTGCGACTAATACATAGATTGAAATGAATATAAACATGATCTTCTTGTTGGTTCGTGGCACGGTTACAAAATGGTCCAGAGCGCCATGAGGAATTCCAACAGCAAGGGCAAAAAGAGCAATAGCTACTTGCCAGGTGAGATCTTTTGAACCTATTAGCTGTGATGCAACAAGTGAGGCCACAATCGCCATCGCCACAGCCATCGATGAGTACAAGCGCACTCGTTCAAATAGTTCTAGGCGAGTTTTCAATTCTCACTACGCTTTCCTTGTAGAAACCTGTATGACAGTATCAACTATCCCCATAGATTATGAGAGAATCCACCATGCTCAAGTTGAGTTATTTAGCGATGCTAATTTTCACCATGGTTGCATCCTTCTGGCTTGAAATCGCCTTCAAGGTTCATGTGCTGCGGCGTATGAAGCGCGTGCTGCTGAGTCTTCTTCCTATCAGTCTGGGATTTTTAATCTGGGACGCCTATGCCATCGCTCAAGGTCACTGGTATTTCGATCAGAAGCAGGTCACTGGTATCAATGGGCCCTTTAGCATTCCAATTGAAGAGATTCTCTTCTTCCTTATCATTCCAATAGCAGTGCTCATGACGCTAGAAGGTGTGGCCCGCATTAAGCCGCAGTGGAAGCATCCGGAGCTGCGCAAATGATTTATTCCGATATCGTAATTGCCATTCTCATTTTCTCTGTCTTGTTAGATCTATTTGGCTTTAAGAACTCACTTCTAACAAGACCCATCTTCTGGTCCTCTTACGCAATTATTCTCCCCTTCCAATTGCTGACTAACTGGTGGCTCACATCCCGAAATATCGTCATGTATGACCCAGATGTAATTAGCGGCCTGCGCATCATGAGCGCACCTGTTGAAGATTTGATCTTTGGTTTCGCCCTTATCCTCAACGTCATGGGGATGTGGGAGTACTGGGGCACAAAGGGAGTGCAAAAAGATTGAGTAAAACTAGATATCCTTCTACCTAATTGTTTTAGGGGCGGTAGCTCAGTTGGTTAGAGCCCAGAACTCATAATTCTGTCGTCGTCGGTTCGAGCCCGACCCGCCCCACTAGTTTCAGGTGGGCATGAGATTCCCACGTCCTTTAACTCTCAACAATTTTTGCTCATCGATTAAGTGCTATCTCTCAATTAATTAAATAACTTCTTTCCTGACTAATAATTATTTACTTTAGGTTTAACCTTGAAGACATGAGTGAGCGTGTATTAGTTGTGGTAGACGATGCATTTGAAATGTCCACACTGGTTGCGGCTTTACGGTTGCATGAGATTGATGTAATTGGAGAAGCTAAGAGTGAGAGTGTTGGACTCAATTTGCTTCGACGATTACAACCAGATGTGATTTTGTTGGATTTGAATATTGCTGGAATTTCTGCAGTAAAAGTAGCAGTCAATATGCGCAAAGTGAATCAAAATATTGGAATCGTAATTCTCAATAGTTGTTCTGATCTTCGCCTCTTAGGCGATTCAAACGATGAGGTCCCTGCTGGGACAAAAATACTCATTAAGAAATCAATTGTGGATTTTACGGTTTTATGTACGGCAATCAATGAGTCAAAGGTTTCAGCTATTGAAAAACATAAGGTGGTTTGGATTAATGGTAATACTTCACTCCAAGAGCAAGGAGTCATGGCGTTGATGGCTCACCTGACCAATACTCAAGCCGAAGTTCTACGATTAGTCGCAGATGGAATGACAAATGCCCAGATAGGACGCACACGATATGTCAGTGAAAAATCTGTGGAGCAAATAATTTCACGAGTAGCACAGGAGTTGCATGTGCAACCAGATGCAAATATGAATATGCGAGTCCAACTTGTTGGTGAGTATTACCGCTGGTTAGGCGCGCCACACCACTAACGGTCATCGTTCATAGGTAAAGTTTGCGCCTATGGAACTGCAAGAAATACGCAATCGATGGAACGAAGTTCTCGATGCTGTTTTAGAGGTAGATCGAGTTTCTTGGTTGGCATTCTTCGACGCCCGTTTGGCCGACTTTGATGGTCGCACCCTTACTTTAGATTTTTCAGATGCCCGCAAACTCTCAAGCTCTCATGAATTCTCACAGACGCGATTAAAGCAACAGCAGATTCTCATCCAAACAATTAAGTCCATACTGGCTATTGATGTTGAAATAAGTGAGAGATGAAGATCCGCGCTGCATTCACAGCCTTCGCGCTGACACTTTTGCTCATCGATGCACCTTATGCTCAAGCAGCTACCAGCTCACTTACCCTTTCCTTAAGGCAAACACCATCGGCTACTGATTCTGTTGTAACTTTCTACGGCACCATTAAACCGGCTCGTTCAGGGTTGAGCGTTAAAATTCAAGGCAATACATCAGGTTCATGGAAGACCACTCGCTTCATGACTAAAACCACAAAAGCAGGAACATGGAAGATTGTGGCAGTTGCGACTTCATTTGATATTCCTATTAAGTATCGCGCTCAGGTAAATATTTCAGGCAAAATAACAAACTCCCCCATTCGCACAATCACAATGAAGAAACTGCCGCAGATTTCAAGCACTGATCCTTCATTGCTTGTTGAATCCTTCGGTCCAGGTGGGCGTATTCATGGGGCCGATGTGAGTAGATGGCAACATCCCAATGATAAGCCAATTGATTTCTCAGTTGCTTATGCCTCTGGACTTCGCTTTGTCATGATCAAGGCATCTGACACAAGAGATGAAGCAGATGCTCTTGCACTTAAGTACCTCATTATGGATCACGCTGCAGCACAAGCCGCGGGCCTCTATACCGGTTTTTATCACTATGCGATTTTGCCTGACGTGAGTGATTCAGCAGGAATCATCCGTGATGCAACTGCCCAAGCCCAAAAAGTATTGTGGAGATTGGCTGCTATCGGTGGTTACACCGAAAGAGATCTCTCTTACGCCCTCGATCTTGAGAATAAGTGCGTGCGCGTATCTTCTTCAGGTGCCTGCCAGAAATATGCCAGCCGCGCTGCAGTTACGCTATGGGCGGAAACTTTCTTAGGTCTACTCAAAGAAAAGACTGGAAGAACTCCCATCCTTTACTCTTATTCAAACTTTCTAGAGAGTTCAATGAATAAGAGCACCACATTAGCCCAATACCCGCTTTGGCTTGCCCAGTATGCAATTGATCCCTTTAATCCCATCAATCAACCAGGCATTAAAGCTGGCGGTTGTTTTGTTCACTCATGGACTGGTGCTAACTGTGATTCACAGTGGACTATCTGGCAATACACATCCTGTGGAATTGCACCAAAGTATGGCGTGCCAGGAACTCGACTTGATCTCAATATCTTTAGAGGAAGCGCATCGGATTTCCTTAATCTCACTAAAGGAAGCTGGGCTCCTTCATTAGTTGATTTGATGCCAAATAATGAGCCAACACAAATGCTTATTAATGCTCAATCGGCGAGTACAACAAACAAATTAGTTACCTTTAAAACAACTGTAACGCGACCTGATTCAACTCCGGTTGTGACTGGTGCGGTCAAACTTGTCTTTGACGCTGCAACTGCGCCTAAAACTAAGCCAGTTCAAACTGTTCTGCGTGCCACAAGTGGTGAATGGACCTTGGCTATTAAGGGAGTTCCTGCTGGAACATATAGTGGAAAAGTTGTTTATACCGATGTGTCACAAACGCATGCCGAGAGCTCTCAATCAGTTACTTTTACTGTAGTTCAAGGTCCAACACCAATGCCAGAACCAACTAAAAAACCAACGAAGAAGCCTTCAGTAGATGGTTGTTCCAAGCAGATTAAGAACTAACGCTCTCGTGCTCCTCTAGCAGCTGATCGAGAGCTTCAAGTTCACGATCTACTAGTTCTTCATATGCCGTAACCGATGATTTTCGCTCTTTTGCACTCCATCCAAGTACTGGGGCAATAATTGCGGCAATCTCATCTGCTAAGTGCACCCCATGATCACTTGCCTCAAAAGCAATACGTGTGCGGCGCGAAATAACATCATCAACGGTTCGTGCACCTTCATGACTAGCTGCATATTCAATCTCAGCCTTTATATAAAGCAAATCTTTATCTACTTTTGCTGCCAACTTTGGGTTCGCTTCGATGAGTGCAAGAACCTCACTAATCATTGAGCCATAGCGATCAAGCAAGTGAGTAATAGTTTGGGCATCGAGGCCACTTGTTTCACTCAAACGCTCCACCTGTTGCGCTAATGCAAAGTAGCCATCAGCACCAACTAATGGAAGCTTCTCTGTTACAGACTCAGGCTTAAGGGCGCGAAGTTCAATCACCGCGCGATCAATGACATCTTTAGCCATCACTCGATAGGTGGTGTATTTGCCACCAGCAATACTTACAAATCCTGACGCTGGTCGATCAACTGTGTGTTCGCGTGAGAGCTTGGTTGTTGCCGAGTCTTTATTATTTGCAACCAAAGGTCGCAAGCCTGCATACACACCAATAATTTGAGAAACATCTAGTTTAGGAGAGAGCACACGATTGGCTTGATCCAAAATGTATTGAACATCTTCTCGGCTCGCAAAAGGCTCTGCTCGATCTCCGGTGTATGGAGTATCGGTAGTTCCAACGATCCACTTATCTGCCCATGGAATTAAGAACAAAACTGAAATGGGAGTTTTTAGAATAATTCCAGCGTTAGATTTAA
>Ga0209551_1000248_pt1 | contig 19638 bp, 17 predicted proteins | sample LauGreSuBDMM15SD_2_FD_187568 | JGI IMG/M metagenome (GOLD analysis project Ga0209551, IMG submission 187568) | Freshwater lake microbial communities from Lake Michigan, USA - Su13.BD.MM15.SD (SPAdes) (version 3) | ecosystem: Environmental > Aquatic > Freshwater > Lake | place: Lake Michigan, USA... | reverse complement strand
GTCCAGGTCAAACTGCCCAAAACCCCACACGTAAGAGTCACCTACAACGAGGATCCTGAAAGCACCCTGTTCGGAGTCCTCAGGGCTTGAAACATGATTTCCGAGAGGGAGTGGTGCTAAACGTTGGCGTCTGTCCAGCTGTCCCATCATGTACGCGTTCTCACGGTGCCAGATCTCTATACTATCTGGGATGTTGACATCTAACTCCACTGTTCCGCTGTTTTGTCCCTGTATAGGAATGGTGTTTACATTTCCTGTTTCGATGTTCACCCCAGCTGTGCCATCCTGATCAAAAGAGTAGTTTTCTGCTTGTTCCGTTATTGCGTTACGGTCGTTGCGGGCTAGGGAGAGCTCATATGTTGCTGCTGCAGCTGCCCCAAGTACGGAGAATAGCACCAGGAAGGTCAGGACAAGAATACGAGTTCGCACCTTTGAGACTTTCCGTTGAAATCAACTCATGTCGTGCATCGAGAAGCTTGGTACAGCACACGTTCACCGAATTCAAGTATAGATTTCAGCGTTGTTTGATACCTTATATTGTTTGGATCAAATGAACTTGCTGTTCTATCGTTTGGCGTTTGGAGGTCGTTCTACTACCAGCGTGAACGGAGGCGTGAACCATTCATTTAGCGAACACCCTGATTCTGTCCCAGCTATCATCAAACCTGCTACCTGTTTTGGTAACGTCAGTTGGCGGGCGCTTCTGACCGTGATAGGGTTACCGAGAGCCTCCCGGTTCATCTCGTCATGAAAAACAGGTACGAGAATCAACGGGCGAGGACCTTCTATTGAAATCGAGAGTTGTGTTTCTCGGTCAATGCCGGTGAGATGCGGGTCGAACATCACACGAGCATGAGGTCGACCTAAAGTTGCGCAAGGAGCATGCATTATGGTTCCGTTGGAGCGTATCGGGAACCCTATCGGGCTTTTCAACCCAACACTCACCGACATTTTATGATGGTCGGGTGTACTTACCAACAAGCCTACTGGGAGAAATGTTGAGACAACAGGATCCGCAGCTCTTACCGAATCTGGTTCTTGAATAGCTGTATTCGTTTTCGCTGCAGGTGACTTCAAGTACATGGCAACATCGTGGGCGTACGCGGACGCAAGCATACGTGAAGGGTGGTTGTTTACCGGGTTTACGTCGAGTTCGGCTGGTTGCCTGCTTCTGATCAGCTCAGATGTCGTAGGACCTGGAATTGACGCAATGCCGACCGACTTGAACATTTTGCTGACAAGATCGGTGATTTCGCGGTCTGAGGTCTGCTGCGCGTAGGAGAATAGGTATGTAGGTTTATCCGCGAGAACTTTACCTATTCTTTCCACTGCTGATACGTACAACGGCCAGTATTTTGATTCTTGTGGTCGTTGTTTCATTTTCAGTTCGCTTTCACGGAAGTCTCCTTCAACGAACCTTTCCGAGTTGCAGTATCGTTCGATAGCAATTCTTGCTAGCATAGGGAAAATCTTGCTCACTTGTCTGATTACGATGTTGAACAACGATGAATCACCCTCGATGCATGCCACTCTACGAATTTGCTCATCGGAGTGAGCTTGAGAAGGTAACTTGCCCTGTATCATGCATGTACCCAAAGGCTCGCACAACGCTTTCTCACTGTAGCTCGGGAATGTGTCATTATCGTGATGCGCTAGGACAACGATGTCTGGGTTCAGCTCAGCAACTTTCTGTTCGGTGAGCCAGTCCGCCATGTTCATGTGCGAGGAGTTCATGCGACCCAAGGTAACCACCTCATAAGCCGCTCCCCCGTCACTGTTCAACTCTTGTTCGAGCAGATAAGGCCAGATACTGTTCGGATCTTCAACACCGTGACCCCACACGTAGGAGTCTCCGACAACAAGAACTCTAACCGCACCTATACGTGAAGGTCGTTGTACTTGGCGGGTCACCTCCGGACCCGCGGAGAACCTGACAACGTTCGAGGCGTTCGTGTACTGATCTTGTGATTCCCATATTTTCAAGTCAATCGTTGGTTCCACAGGATCGAAAACCACCGGCCCTTCAGGTGTGGTTCCCATGGGGCTTATCTCCGCTACAGGCGCTTCGTGCTCGATGAATGCTGTTTGAGGGACGAGCTGCATTCTAGCTTCGCTCTGAAGTTGGTATTCCACTACGGAAAGAACTGCGAATAAGAATCCAAGGGTCACAGCGAGGACAGACAGAATCTTCAGACGCAAACTCACTCTTTTTATAGTTCTTGACGGTATCGTTTTGACAAGTGTGCCATCATGCCTTACCCGTCATATCTTTGTCTTCAAGGTTAGACGACTCCGGTCCTACACATGAGTAAAGAAAAGCAATTCGAGAATCTTGTCACCGTGAAATGCAGCCGTTGTAGCAGAACTGTTCGCGTAGCTGCTGAACACATCCATACCCCGTTCTACTGCTGCTGACCTTCGAGTCATCTCATAGCAACTTCCTCAAACGCATACCTATGAGCCTTCTCAAAGTTCGAGACGTTCACCTCGTGAACACACGACTAGGTCATTTCCGAAGGGTGTTGGTCGGTGTAGGGGTTCGGAGCCTTCCTAGTGAACATCGTTCATATGAAACGAGATGGATACCTCCAACTCTCGTGAATGTGAGTGTTGGTAGAACAGAACAAGTCATCTACCGTATTGCACCCAGACGGAAACGCAGCGACCCTTCACGCTGAGATCCAGCTTCTTTACGGTAAACTGCTGTAATTCACACTTTGAACTACTCGATGAACTCAACCCAGAATGTGAACGCTTCTGTCAGCGGTCGTGTCGTTTAGCCCAGTTAGAGTCAACGGCTCCAAGAATTTGTAGTACGGCTTTGTCGTCATCTGAAAGATTTCCGTAAAGATCTGCTGACACGTCAGGTGCGTGCGGGGTTCTTGCTGAGATCAACTCAAAACTTTTGAGTCCGGTGTTGTTTCGTGTACCGGTGAAAACACCGACGGTTGTAGAGAAACAGAAGTACGGGTATCTGTCCGCTTCGGTTTCCAGATCTGCCAGCCGGTCAACCCAGCCGACACATTCTTCTGTTCCTGTCCCACCGTCGCGTTGACCGCGAAGATAAACACGATCTTTGATAGTGTATGGTTCTATACCTGCATCTGATATGACTGAACCGGTCACTTCGTCGTCAATATGTTCAAGGTAGAATTCGACGATAAAAGGGTCGCTGGTTCCGAGGCGGCTCACTCCAGCAGCATCCTGAGGTAGAAGCCCAGCGATCTGATCAGGGAACTGTAACTGGTCATTGAAATTAGCCAGCATGTACCAGGCTGTCACATCAGTGCACAACTTCTGATCACATATGACGATGTCAGCGGTGGTTTCTCCTGGTATCATGTCTCTAACCCAGACGGTTACTGGGTTTTGTTTCGAACCGAGAGTTCGCTTCTCCCAGCTCCCATGTTGCCCTGTCAACGGTATTGATCTCCATCCGTTTGCATGGGTTACCCGCATAGGTGTTCGTGCGTCAGCCATGTTCATCCCATCAAGAACTACGAACACTCCTTCAACTCTTTTTGCTTCGGTCAACCAGCTTTGCAAAAGGTTTACCACTGTGTCACGATCAGAGACCTCATAGTTCGACCAGTTCGCAGCAGCGATAGCAGGAGGTCGGGGATCTGAACCACAACCTGTCAGCACCAAAACAGTGAAGAGAATTGCTGCGATGATGTGGGAGGTTCGCCGGTTCCGCACCGAGCGGAACGGGGCTGCACCACGAATTTCTCCTGGTAGTACGTTTTGCATACTGCCAGTTTCGGCCACACCAACCCTGAACTAACAGAGTACCTCACTTACAGACCTATGTCTGTTGTATTGGAACGATCGTTAGGATTTCGTAATATATCTGCTTCTCTCTTCTCAGGTCCTGGGATTTTTCCTCGTACCTGCCAATGTTTTTGCGTCACGGTAACTGGCATGTCTTCCCAGCGATACCAACCTGTCGATGTTGACGATCTTGTACACCCTTATGGGCGTCATGAGCGTAGGCTCCGGTGTGCGCTGTAAACTGCAGCAGCTTCGAAACACCGGACGCGGATGGGTGTTGTAGCGGTGTGTGTGTTCTGGCCGTAATCTCGGTGAAGGGGGTCAACACCCGGAATGACCGACCTGTTTCTATTGACTGGCATCATGTGTCACGTCACGCCGAACATGCCCTTGCTGCAAATGCTGATCTGGAGTTGTCAACGGTCCATGCCCCCCGTTTGTTGAAAGATGCTCGTGACGCATGCGCTCGACCATGTGAGTTATGTCTGGCACGGCTGAAAGATGCAGGTGTACGCACAGTGGTTTGGGCCGCAGGGAACGGGCTGATCGACTTAGACCGTATTGACTGAAGGGGTTTCTGTCATAATCAACAGGTTATCGGGTGATGGGCAGACTTTCAGGTAGATGCCGGGTCACTTGAACTGTTGCCGATCCAAGCCCACCCATAGTGATCTCATCCCAGGCAACTACTCGACGAGTCGTTTTCGAGATGTGAATAATTGTTGCTTCTAGCGGAGCTGGGTCATTTCCTGATAGAGCACGAAGTCCCCCACCTCCAGTGGAACCAGAAACCATGAGTGTTGTCATATCCGAAAGTCGAACGGTCTCTCGTTTGTGTGTGTGACCTGAGAGGACGAGTGAAACGCTATCAGTCAGAGGAGCAGTGGCGGTGGCGTCATGTACCATCGCTATGTCAACGTTTTTGCCTTCGATAGCGGCTGCCATCGCAGCAACCACCTCAACAACGGCTTTCTCAGCAATTTTTGGGGTTGACTTGTCGGGCGTGAACCTTGGATCTCCAACTCCTGAGAACGTCAAACCCGCTATTGTGACTATTTCGTAGTTGTCGAGAACGATAGCGTTACTCTTCGATCTGATGACATCTTGTGTGTGCAGAGAGTCATGGTTTCCGCGTACGAACAGATACGGTACTTTGATTTTTGTGATTTCTTCTAGGTAAGGGTCTTCAACGGATGTTCCATGATCGCTGATATCACCTGTGTCTACTACCACATCAATTCCGAACTGTTTCGCAAGAACGTGGATCATGTCCATACCTTGTGGGTTGAGATGAAGGTCACTTACATGCAAAAGTGTTACCGTTTCATCTCCGGCGTCATAGGACGGTAAATTCATCCCCGATGAATACAATTTCGAAACGTTCAGCAACAATTTGTCTAGTTGGTTCCGGTACCGGTCGAAGTTCTCTGCGATGTCTTGCACATCCCCAATAAGCGATGGTACTGAAGCGACAAGTCCTCGGTATCGTGGCTCGAGGATAGCGGAAGGGTTGTAGGTCATTGACATCAACCCGCATGCGGTTGCTAATAGCATCATTGAAGTTCCGAAAACAGCGAGAACTTCTCGTTTCTTACGGTATATCAACCATCCTGCTAGAAGTGAAACAGCCAGCCCTCCTGCTGTAGCTTTGACCCCTGTGATGAGAAGCGCTTTACGAAGATCTTTCACCGCGTCTTGAGGTAACTTTTCAAGTTCATCAGATGTTACAAGGTCACCTGCTGCTGTTGCGCTCATCGAGCGTACCTCAACATCGACACGTAACGGCCCGATGTGAGAGTTGAAACGTATCTCCCCTAGCAGGCCGAGATCGATAACCGACCCTCCGGTAATCGCTGGGATAAAACGCACCTCAGCTCTCAAAGGTCCGATGTCTGCGGTGTTCACACCGAACAACATGATCCCAGAAGTTGTAGCGAGAATAGAGGCAGCTACAACACCAACATACTTTCGTATCTTTGTTGGTAGTTGGTGAGTCGTTACATCTTTGAGCAGCTGTATCACTTTCCTGGTTTTTACCTCCACAGGATCCGATAACTTCATGTTATCTTATGGTGTCGGGGTTCTCTGCTACGTCCACTCCCCCACTAATTAGCACCCTTATTTTGGTTTCCAAAAAAAGGAAGGCCTAACTTCTACCTATTTTAGGCTGGTGGCTTGTTGTTCTGCTCCGACGGCTCAAGATTGGCATAAATTCCGTCATCTTCTACAGTCATGTGCGCTGCGATCCCCAAATCATCAGATTCCATAGGTATGATAAATCCTGAATCCGCACCCCAAATTGGTTTCATTTCATAAGGTCCAGGAGCCATTGGAGACATGTTGTTACTATCAAGACTCTGGAACGCAGAAACTGCAATTATTGCGAGAAGCGTTATAAGTGCGATCACCTTCAGACGATCTCTCACGTTTTGAGCCATGACTTTCTCCTATTCTATGCCTTGTTTTTACTCATCGTGCGGGACGTTAGAGCCATGTCCTGAGATCTCCAAGCTCAGGTATTCTTCGGCGGGTGTTCAGGAGCTTTGGAGCTCGTTGCACCACGTTGCTGCGCACCGACCGTAGAAGAGGTAACTCATCTACGGACGCTTCTGCGTCCCCTAAACCAGAAAGGCATAACATGCTCACAACACATGTCGTGCCGATTCTGGCACGTCGAGTAAGCGGCAAGTCCGCACAGGAGAGCGTGCTCTCAACTTACCCTGAAATCGCCGAATATCTTGCTGGCAACCCTGACCTGGACGACGCTGTCTGGTACAAGTTGACCAAGAAAACGAAAGCTCCTGTTGTCGTAGCTCTTGCCTCAGGCAAGCTCGACAGAACAAGACTCGCTGAACTCCTCAAGGAGAAACGCATCACTGTTCGAAACATGATCTTTTCGAAAGGGTTGAACGGGTGCACCGAAGAGATGGCTGACATGGTCCTCAACGCAGGTTGGATGACTTCCGAACAAGCAAGATACTGGTTAGTCAGCGGATCCGTCCCTGCATCCCGTATCAAACAGGTCGCAAAAATTGAACAAGGTTCGATTTTACTGCACCATCTCGGTGACCCTGACATGTTCAGCGAGTCTGAGGCCATCGAACTGATGTCTCTGCCCCGCATGGCTTTCTTCCGTCCAGCGCTACATCGCCTTTTCGACATGAGACCATCGCTCATTCCAGCTGCAGTTGTAACCGGAACTGAACGACTACATCTCATAGAAGCGGCTGTAGGTTCACGGCACCTGTTCGACCGTTCGATCTTCGAACAAGTCTTGCAGAACATTGAGAAAAGCGGGCGTAATAGTTCAGCGTCTCTCGAAGTGCTGCTGACAATGCTTGCAAACCCTAACACTCCCGACGACATCGTCGAACGTGGACTCAAGTCCGCACCACAATCTACCTCATATGGAACTTGGGCGCGTTGGCGACCAGCTTCCAGTCAACATATGTACATGAAGTTGAAAGATCTTCGTTCACAAAGAAAAGAACGCGGGTCCATAACAACCTCATGGGAATGTGTTGAAGAGGAAGATAAGGTGTTCGTATTAGAATCAGTGAAAATCTTGGGAGCTAACCGCTACCCGACGATAGCTGAATGGGTACGAACTCAACTAGGGTCGAATACCTCTAGCGGTGTCAACCGCGGTGTGCAGCAAGTGTCGCGTCAAGTTACACAACCTGAACTCACATCTAAGAACGTGATCATCTCCGAAATTGGAGTACATCACAAAATCACAAAAGAGATCGTACAGGAACTTCAAGATCGTCTCGACCCTTTAGGTGTCGCAGGCTGGTCAACTTTCTGGTCTCTAGTTGATACATGGCAAGGCTCCGTTTCTGAGATCATCGACGCAACCGTCGAACTCACAAAATAAGTCTTGTCTTTTACGAAAACGTCCCCACTTCATTGTGGGGACGTTTTTCTTTCCCTGAAGAAACGAAATGGTAGAAATGAACAGGCTCAGAACCTCTCACGGCATCATCTACGGAGCCCCGACCTTATAGTAGTGGACATTTCTATGTCGTCGTCTTCACTGAAAAGATCGTAAACTCAAATCACCATTTCTAATGGCAGCTCACCTTTACTCATGAGCGTACCGTATATGCTCGTTTAGCTAGTACGTTTCTCGAAAGTACTTTTCAATAATAACGTTCCGTTTGAGTTTCACAAACCCAAAACACGAATATATTTCGCTGTCTCTGAACATCTCGGCATCCGTTTTCAGATATTGCTATGAAATTGGTAGATGTACTGTGTTGGTTTCAACACCATGATGCTTTCGGCGGGTGCAGACGTTTCCAGGACCGTCTATCGCATGGAATACGGTGATGTTGTAAAAGGAAGGAAAGATTCTGCGCTTTACGATGTCACCGTTGTCATCCCTACAAGAAACGAATCCGAGAACGTTGCACCGCTACTGCAACGACTTCTTCCTTTACGACCGTCAGCTGTCATATTCGTTGACGACTCCGACGACGAAACACCACAGTTGATCTCCGCGTTCGCTGATCCTCGCGTAACTGTCATACATCGAGTTTCTGGTGCCAGAGTTGGAGGTCTCGGCGGTGCTGTATGCGCTGGTTTCAACGCAGCAACCACAACTTGGGTAGCTGTTATCGACGGAGATCTCCAACACCCTCCTGAAACTCTCAAGGATTTGCACACGCGTGCACTCCTGGTAGACAACCCTGACCTGGTTATCGCTTCAAGGTATACCACAGGTGGAAGTTACGCAGGACTTTCCAGTACGTTACGAGTAGCAGCTTCGAAACTGGGAACTGCTCTCGTCCGTTTCCTTCGTCGGACCCGGCTGAAAAACGTCAGTGACCCTCTCTCTGGTTGTTTCATGCTTCGACGGGAAACGGTGGATACTTCTACCCTACAACCTGAAGGTTTCAAGATACTGCTCGAAATTCTTCTCAGTTCTGATGGTCTGGTCACTGCTGATGTCCCATACATGTTCGCTAACCGGGTTCATGGCAGCTCGAATGCGAACTTCAAGGAGCTGATCCGCCTTGCTCGTACCGCATTACGACGCCGTTGACATCTCCTTGTACTCCGTTCTAGTTCGCTGTAGTTAGAAGCTCTGATTTTGGTTACATGATCTTGTCAGCTGCTTCCGTGACGAGTCCGATCTGATGACGACCATACTAACTATGATTAGACGTTCATTCAAAGTTGTTCGTTTCGTTTTCAAAGCCGTTGTCTTTGCCGTCCAACTTCATCGTGCTTTCCAAGCGTCACCAACTGGTAAAGCGTTCGAGGCGCGAGCATTGCACAATGCCACGAAGTTCTCTAAACGGTTAGCTGCTTTTCTGACCGGTGTATACCCAACCATGAAGCTTTTCGTTCTCCGATTTGGTCCGAGACGCAAGTCAACTACCGAAGACACTTTGAGCGCTGCGGGCCAAACAACCGCAAACAAATTCCACCCTGATCGCGATCAGTAACCCAACCCAGAAGAAGATACCTCCCTCACCTCTGATCTTTCACCGAATACAACCAAAGCCTCTGCGTCTGAACGTCGGAAACCTTTCTCCGAGTCGTAAACTGTTCCATGTCCGTTCCCTACAATACCAGTCACCTGACGGAAATAGTAATATCCCTGTTTTCTACCGGGGGGTGAAACCCCGTCAAGGGCTCTGAACACGTGCGGAACCTCTCAAGTCTTTGACCATTGGTATTGTGACACAGAGAACCCCATGGACCGAATCCGATGCTGTTGACGGAGCTATTGAGCTTTTCTACTTCTCTAACCCGCTTATGACTGCATTTGATCAGGTCAACCCAGCACAAGATGCTCTCGCAAGAAGTGTTCTCGGCAACAGCGTCTTCGAACTAGTCAATCTCCATGACGATTATCATAATAATGTTTATGTGAAGAAATGTGCACCGCGGGTTCATGATCGAGCAGGAGCAGCTCTGTCAAAGTATCTTCTGTCTTTTTTCAGTGATATACGGAGACGAATAGCTGAAGGTGAGCAATTCAACATGCTAAGCCGACGGATCGGTAACCATATCTCAGCGTACTCAACACTCAGAGATGGTGGAGCTCAGCCAGTAGCTTCGGTACTCATCTCGTTACAGGAAAGCGAACAGGTTTCTCAATTTCTTTTATGTCTTCTCGAATCTGGGGTTGATCCAGTCGAATTGGCTTTCAACCATTCTTTGCAGGCAACTCTGGTAGCGGTGACAAAGAAACCTCTTTCCTTCCAGCAGCAGAACAGTTTATTTCCAATTAGCACCGAAGAATTCAGTATGCTACAAGACAGTTTTTCTTCAGGTTCTTTTCTTGAACGTGACCTATACTGGTTTGGTATTAGAGAACATGAACGTCAAACCGCATTCGAGCGGCTCGGATTGTTGGCTGATCTGCGTTACGACGAAAGAGAAACATTTGATGCTTTATCTAAAGACTGGAACGGAACGTTAGCTGATCTGAAACGGATATCAGTTACGCTCACTCGTTCCTGAGATCTGCTCGTCACTTACACTCAGATATAATCTTTTCTACTTTCGGGCTTCTTTCTAGCTAAACATTTTCGGTTTATCATCGAGGTAGACCGTAACGAGCTAAACTTCTGTTCGACCATTCTGAGTTTCCGGTCACTTCTACACCCACCCATTCAGGGACGACAAGTCTGTCAAAGTCAACAGTTTCTGCTTCTGCGGTTATGATACCTTCGAGATACCCATGATAGCTGTCAACATCCCAGCGTTGACCTTCGAAATGCAGAACTGATCTTGTTTTTGATACCCGCCACGGGCTTACTAGGAGTAGGAACTTTGCTACACATTTTGGTAGTACTAACTCAAATTCCAAGCGACGGCCATACCCTCGAGCGAATTTTACAGCAACCGAGTTTTCTACCCCTGACCGGACTCTCATCTCTAAAGGACCGACGATGAGCAGATATCCCTGACGGAACGCGCCGATGACTATTGCCTCCAACGGAACTGCAGAGACGAGAAACCTTCTCTCAGCTTCCATTGAAACGTTCGGTCCCAGCATAACGAAGATAGTTCCTTGTTATCTCAAGTTTGCACATCGCTGCGAACCCTGTACTTGAACACCGAGCTCGAAACTGCTACCCTACTTGCACCTGAAGAGCTCCCCTACCTTCCAAGTCACGATGTGGTCATCTGACTTGGTCATCAGTAGAAGTAGGCAGCAGGTTATTGCTTTATCCGGCCGGACCATACAGTTATGTTTCAATGGACGCCTCGACGAGCTGAACAGCTTGAACGGGCTGCTGCAGCTTGGAACATCTTCGAAGCGGGGTTATCTCTCGCTGTTGGAGCTTCTGCAGGTGCTGTCTCCCTCATAGCTTTTGGTTTGGCATCTGGAGCTGAACTTGCCGCAACCGTTATTGCGTTACGTGAATTACGCCACGGTTGGTCTGTTTTTGGGCACCGTTTGCTTGGTGCGATGTTCGCATTGGTGGGTGTTACAGCGTTAGCTGCTGGGGTGTATGCTTTCACGAAACAATCAGCCAAGACACCAGGTGCCGCGTCTATCATGGTCGCAACGCTATGCACAACAGTCATGTTGCTGATTGCTATGTTGCAGTTCTCCGCAGGGCGAGCGTTACGTAACCGTTCTCTTACAGGGCATGGAAAACTCTCCATTTTTGATGCGTTGATCGGCGGAGGGGTCATGATGTCCTTGGTCGCCTGGTCAGCGTTCGGGTTCACCTGGGTTGATGGCACTGCCGCGGTTCTTGTCGGCATTTTCTCTCTATTCGAAGGGGTGAAAACATACCGGTCTGCTGCAACACCTGAACTATGACCCCAGTATGGTAAATGCCGGTTTGTAGAAAGACGCTATTTTTGTGTCAGGAACGAAGATGTGTTGCTAGATCCTCGAAGGTAGAAACGACCATGTTCATATCCTCTTCTGTGTGCGCAAAACTAACAAGCCATTGCTCATCAAGACCTGGTGGGGTAACTATCCCTCGGTTCAACATCCACAACCAGTGAAGCTCAGCAAGAGCAAAATTTGTACCCTTGTAATCACGGTAGTTTCGTACAACATTCGGTGACCATGTAACACAACCTTTTGCTCCGAAACCAACTGTGTGAGCTGGTAGCTCATAGGATTTGATTATTCCTGCTACATGCGTGAGAGTTCTTATATTCAACGCTGTCGATTTTGCGATTGCTTCTTCGGTCATGATGTCGTCGACTGCGACAACTGCTGCCATGCCGAGAGGGTTCCCGTTGAACGTACCCATGTGTTGCACGCCACCGTTTGATATTGTTTCCATCAGGTCTGCTCGGCCGCCGAAAGCTCCTACGGGGAGCCCACCAGCAATAGATTTTGCCAATGTGATCAGATCTGGTTTCACTCCTAGGAGTCTTGACGCCCCGTAAGGACCTGCGGTCAAACCTGTTTTCACCTCGTCAAAAATCAAGATCACTCCATGTTGATCGCAGAGAGCACGTACACCGCTGAGATAGCCAGCATCAGGAAGAATGATCGCAAGGTTTTCGAGTACTGGTTCCATGACCAAGGCTGCGATACTATTTCCATGTTGTTTGAGCAGATCTTCCAGCGAGTTCAGGTCGTTGTAAGGAACCACGTGTACGTTCCCAGTTGCGGTTCCTTCTGGGAATACTGGCTGAGGGGCGTTCGGGTTCCCTGCCTTCTCCAACGAAGGTTTCACACTTACGGTCAACGGGTCATACCCACCGTGATAACCTCCTTCGATCTTCACGATATCTTCGCGACCGGTGTACACTTTCGCTACTCTGACCGCATACATCAATGATTCTGTACCTGAGTTCGTGAACCTGACCTTGTCAAGATCGAAACGGGCTGTTATACGTTCAGCTGCTTCAGCTGTCACAGGTGAGGGGGCAACAAACAACGTCCCTGTTCGTAACGCACTTTCGCACGCTTCAACGACATGCGGGTGGAGATGGCCGACAAGGACCGAACCGAAACCCATCGACAGATCAAGTAGATCCCTGCCGTCGACATCGATTAGATGTGAGCCGAATGCTGAGGAAATCGAAAGAGGGTGGGGGTCCCAGAACTGGAAGCTTGAGGGTACACCAAGAGGGATTCTTTGGAGTGCTCGCCTCTGCGCAGCGGAAGATGCCGGAGTTGTCAGCATATATTTTTCAATCTCAGACTTGATTAGATGTTTCACGCGGTCAGGTTCAACTGCGGAACTTGTCGCTGGGGTCCAACGCCACCCGCTTTTGTCGTGCGCGTACGCCGACATGATATCTCCTCACGAACCGAGCTCCACACCTGGTTCTTTGCTTTATGCTACCTTTTACTGTGCTTCACCTAGAGGATCTTGTCATTCATGCTTATCTAGGTGAACAAATAAGTTCGGATGCTAAAGTTTACTGTTACGTTTTCAGAGGTCATGCTGAATCCATAGTTTCTGTGACTTCTTCAAAACCGGCAGGGAAAACTCCAGACGGTGAGTACAAATGGAGTTTCTTTGTCGGTCTGGTAAGGGAAACATAAAGACCAGTTGCTCCTGAAGCTGCCTGCACCGCTACAGGATCGTAGACAAGAACTTCATCGAATTCCATGCCTTTTGCTGAGAACGCGTCGATTAGGACCCAAGTAGGATGAATATTCTGCAACCGTTCAGGCGCGTTGGTTGTGTCTGCAACGATTACCGCGCCGTTCCCGGACAGCACGGCTTCAGAGATCAGATTTTCAACTTCTTCTGCTGTGTTATGGATAGTTACCGCGTCCGGGAGGTCACGAACTGACGATATATCTCGTCTTGGACCCCCTGCTGCTTGAAGCATCGATGTTGCGAGATTCATCACTGCTGCTGGTGTGCGGTAGTTCACATCAAATGTCTCTACTGTTGACTTCGTTACCGTGGATGTCAGATCGTCCCATGAACTGATCGCTCCTGGTGTTGTACGCTGAGAAAGGTCCCCTACTACGGTGATGGATCGCATTGGTACACGGCGTAGAAGCATTCTCCAAGCCATAGGTGTGAGTTCTTGAGCTTCGTCTACGACTAGATGACCGTAGGTCCATTCTCGGTCTTCTGCTGCACGTTCCGCTACTGTGAGGTTATGAAAGTTGTCTTCTCCGTCGAGATCTTCGTATCCTTCTTCGGCGTAACCTTGGGCAGTTTTTATCGGTACTGGACCGAGCAGCTCGCAGGCCTCGTCGATGAGCGGTATGTCGTCGATCGACCAGTTTTCTGCCCCCCATGCTGCAGCGCTTGACTGTAAAAGCTCTTGCTCTGAACTGGTCAAAATGCCGTCAGTTGCAGATGTCAACGCGGACGGGCTGTTCAGTAGCTCTCCTAGAAGTTTCTGAGGTGTCAAAGGCATCCACATAAGGTTCAAGTTACGGCGCACTACCGGAGACGCCCTGAGTTCATCATGGATTTCACGTCTGGCAAAAGGATCTTGAGGTGGGTAACCACGTAACTCGGCTAACTGGTCGACAAGCTCTTCAAGTAGTTTCTGTAGGAACGGTGCTCTGCCACCGTTGTATTGTGTGTCCTGATCTTTCCCAAAACGGACTGCTGATCTTAGTTGTCCTGAGGTGAGTACGAGTTGTTCGCCGTCATGATTGATCGTCAACCCGTTCGCAGGGATCCGTACTCGTTGTCGTACCGCTGTAGCAATTACTTCTGCCATACGAGTATCAGCTTTGAGTTCAGCTAAAGCAGCATGATCTCTTTTTGTTCCTGTGAACCCGGGGACAAGTTGCCCAATTGTGGAGAGCGCAACATGAGTTTCACCAAGTGACGGTAGAACATCTTCGATATATCTCAGGAACTGCGGGTTTGGACCGATGATGAGTACACCCCGTCGGGCAAGTTGTTCACGGCGATTGAAGAGTAGATAGGCGGCTCGGTGCAACGCGACAACTGTCTTACCTGTACCAGGGGCACCGTCGATTATCAGTAGACCCTCTGCTGTAGAACGCATAACTTTGTCCTGATGGGCTTGTATTGTAGAAACGATGTCACCCATTCGACCTGTGCGTTCAGCGTTCAAAGCTGCAAACAGCGATCCGTCCTCTGACAGTACCGAAACCTCAAGTAAATGGTTATCGAACACATCGTCGCTCACTTTCACAACATCACGTCCATTAGTTCGAAGATGACGGCGCCGGCGTAGACCTAACGGGTTGGTCGCTGACGCCTGGTAGAAAGCAGCTGCTACTGGAGCACGCCAATCGATCAGTACCCTTTCGTCCTCTCCGTCAGTGAGGCCAATCCGCCCAAGACGGTATGAAGACCCTTCTTCCAAGTCTATGCGGCCGAAGCAAAGTTTCCCGGTTACCGATTCCAGATTCCTCAGCTGTTCCCGGTTGTTTGCATCTAGAAGTTCTTGTTCTTGTGCTAGCTGCACATGAGTTTGTCGTGTCCAGCTACTACCGAGACGACCTCTGAGCTCAGCTATTCTCCCATCGAGCGCAACATGAACCTTATCAAGATGAGCTTGCTCTTCAGCTAAAGCCAACGATGCCAAATCATCCTTTGAAGGATTATTGCTCTGGGTGGCTTTCAGACGATCTTCTGCGTTTGACATCTTCATGAGTGTTACTTACGACCCTTCTGTTGCATGTGATGAGAGCCGCCAGAACTATATATGTATGTTGTTGAATGGGGTTATGGGCTAGACGTTCTTGCGCCAAGGGTTACATTCATCCTCCTCATATAAAGATAGGAACTCTATGTCCAAACTCACAGACGTATTCCTAGCTTTGCTTGATTCGAGCTCCCCTCCGGCGCTCTTCCAGCAACGCATCTACGAATATGCTTCTAGAAACAAGTTGACCGCTCTACTGGTAAAACTTGCTTCGCACCCGAATATCGACCCTGCCGTCGACGATCTTCTCAAATCTGTTCGAACAGCTCAAGTTGTCGCAGCGCGCCTCTCTAACCCTTCAAGAAGCAGTGAAGAGATCGTCTCAACACTCGAGAATGAATCCAGAGTGAGTGTTCTCTCAGCTATTGCTGATCACCCAGCCCTCACAGCGGACGCACAGCGTACGATAGCGACCAAGGTTTCGAACAGGAACGTGCTTCTCGGACTCGTCAAGAACCCGAACGTCGAAGACGAAATTCGTCTACTTGCAGCAAAGAACTTTGTCAGCATCTCACGTTCACCAAGCGACGCTTGCATGAATATAAAACGAGTTTCTCAAATGTTCGAAATCGAAGACACTCTCAATGGGTTCCTTGAACGATCATATATGGAATCTAACGACCTTGAACTTCTCTACGCAGCAGCTCAACGTTATCCTATAGATGACGAAGCTCAACTTCGGCTTGTCTCAGGGTTTTTGTCCCGTTACATGGTTGGGCTCTCTATCGTAGAGCCTTCTACGAGCTACTACGCGTATAATGACGCCCAGTCTCAACTGCTGGACATCGCAGAGCTTCTAGCTGAACGTGGTTTGATCGGTGCAGCTGCTCACCTTGAGCTTCTGAACGGTCTTGATCGCACACTCAGCTGCTTCGGCAAAGGTACATACTCGAGGAAACGTTTCGAGGCTGTTCGTAAAGAAGTCAAACGCGCGAAAACTGATCGCTTCAAAAAGTACAGAGATCACTTTGATTCGGTGACAACCGAAGAGGAGATGTCTGATTTCGTTGAGCGTATCCTAAAAGCTTATCGTACCAGTGAGGAGCTATCCAGCACCTTCATGCTTACTGTTTCAAACCAGTTGGCAATGTCTCCTGTAGCTTCAGCAGACCATCTCGTTGCGCTACTAGACAACATTCATGTGATGGAAGGCCCAGCTCTTGTCAAAGTAGCGAACACTCCTGCTAAACAGGCTGTTGTGTTCATGGAGTCACTTTTCCACATATCGAACTGTGACAGTATCATGGATAATGTCCCAGACCCTGACGCGCTTATACGTGAAATTATCATGCTCATCAACAAGACAAGTTCCTTTTCCGCCGTATCGACAGTGGCATCATCACGCCATTTCAAACCGGAGCACTGGAAATTGTTCTCAATCGACACCCTGCTGTCATGTGAAGACATGGCTGGACGGGCGGATAAGCTCATAGAGCTCTTCGAAGATGCGGTTTCACAATATCACATTATCGAAGCGTTAGAAACGCTAAGTGGCGAATTCGAAGGTTCTATCGAGGACCTTTTGAATGTAGCATCGAAGATCTGAAATTTCAGATATCTATAGATCACACAAACTGAACTATTTTTACTGAAAACAAAAGAGGCGCACCTACAAGGTGCGCCTCTCTCTTTTCCCTGACGAAGTTTCGTTTGATAGTGCAAACCCTCTCATCACGCGGAAATTTTTGAAAGCTTACCCCTCCCCCCGCGCTTTGTGCGCAAACGGTAGCGATTTGTTGCACTAAATCGACAGGGCAGCACTATAAATCTATGTCGCAATTCATGGAGCGACTGTTACAGATGGCGTCAAGCGCCGGGACGGAGGACCCCAATGGGTCGAGGTCGAAACAAAGCGAAACAGACAAAGGTAGCTCGTGAACTCAAGTACAGCACACCTCAAACTGATTTTGAGGCGCTCACTCGTGAGTTGCATTCTCAAGGCACAAAACCTGTTTACACTAGTAAGGAACAAGAAAATGAGGAAGAAGACGTTGATCAGCAACGCTGATCAACCCCTTCTTACTACCTGTCTGTAGAAGACTCCTTCTTCCTTTGAGTCCTCGTATACACATTCATGTTGTTTTACTGCCATTTTTATCCATATGGTATAGGTTTATACGGTCCGTTATTGGTTATATAGACTCTTTCTCTTGTGTTGCTCGGACGGCTTCTGTGCGCCGGTTTGATTCTGAATAACTGTTGCTACCGGGTCGTTCTCGACCTACCGAAAACTGCGCAACCGGTAAGGTCGCGCCCCGGACACCCGGGTCAGAGAAAGCGATACCATGCCATGCTCAACTCCGTAACCGACATCATCAGTGTTACGCCTACTACTATTGCAGCTGAAACTCAACAAGTTGTCTCAGAATCCTTTTCCATCTTTGGTCTCCCCGGCTCCATGTTGCAGCTCCTCACTGAACGAGGGATAAATATACCAACTGATGTTCAGATTGAGACTATACCTCTTGTAGCTCGACGACAGAATCTCATCGTTCAAGCGAAGACTGGTACCGGTAAGACATTCGCGTTCGGCCTCCCCTTACTTGCACTTCTTGGCGAACCCTCTGGCTCGTTCCCTCGTGCTCTCGTTGTTGCCCCTACACGAGAACTTGCTTTACAAGTTCATCGTGACCTTGACGCATTTGGGCAACTACTCGGTCTCAGATCCGTTGCTGTGTACGGTGGAGCTGATGCATCCCAACAGATCAGCTCGTTGAAAAGAGGAGTTGACATTGTTGTCGGAACCCCAGGTCGTCTACTCGATCTCGCTTCCCAGCAATCTCTTTTTCTCGATGAAATCCAACATGTCGTACTCGATGAAGCAGATGAGATGCTCAACATGGGTTTCCTACCTGACATCACTAAGCTGCTCACCCTTTCCTCAAACCGATCACAAACATTACTGTTCTCTGCGACTATGCCCACTGAGATCCGGCAACTTGCCCGTCGTTTTGCCACCAACCCCTACTTCATTCAAGTTGCAGATGGTAACACAGATGGCGCATCTGTTGCACTTGTCACCCAACATGTCTACAAAACCCATCCGCTAGATAAGCCAGAGGTACTTGCCCGCTTACTCCAAGCTGATGGACGAGGCCAGTCAATTGTGTTCTGTCGAACTAAACGTTGGGCACAGCGTCTATCTGATGAGATGAATGAAAGGGGATTCAATACAGCAGCTCTGCATGGCGACCTCTCACAAGTTTTACGAGAAAGAGCTTTGGGACGTTTCAAAGATGGTAGCACTGACGTCCTTATCGCCACCGACGTCGCAGCACGAGGCATAGATATTGACGGGATAACACATGTTGTGAACTACGACGCCCCCGAAGATGCTGCAACTTACCTTCATCGTATTGGTCGAACTGCACGAGCTGGGCGTAGCGGCATCGCTGTAACCTTCGTTGACCTAGAATTTCTCCCCCGATGGGTTATTATTGCCCGTGAACTGGGACTTTCCGAAAATCCCATAGAGACGTTCTCGACATCACCTCATTTCTACAGTGACCAAATGATCCCAGTGGGTACGAAAGGGCGTAGCAGATCTGCTATACCGACCGCACTCCACAAACAACGCGAGAACGCAACTGACCATTCGTACACTTCACGTACCGCACGGAACGGAGGTAACCGTAATGACTCGGTAACCAAACCAAATGCTCAAAAGGAAAGTGATCGTAACAACCATCTTTCAGTGAAACGAAAGAGATCACGACGACGCGCTCATAGTGATATCCGTGTACAAGAAGCTGAAACTCAGCAACAAATTTTGGAAGAATCGGGACCTGAGACCATTCACCGTGCCCAGACTGAAAACTCCAACGCGAACGAACCAGGAGAGAATAAAGCCGTAACATACAGTGTTCTGGACGGTGAATCTACAGAAGATAGAAGTTCAACACGCGGAGTACGACACCTCAGAAAGGGAACAAATGAATAACGCAACTAATGGATCCGTCGCAGGCAACGAAAACATCTTTACCGTTCCTGAGGTGCTTCTCTCAGCTGCATCCCAGAACAATGCGCGAACCCGGTTCCCAAGTGTACTCATCGATGAGGCTCACCAGCAAGCTTGGACAACAAGACCAGGCATCGCACAGCAAATGAACCCGGTACAACCTGATGACTCCTCACTTCGACGAGCTGCTCAACAACTTTCTCAAGATGGTCTTACAGTCAAGGTGAACTCAGGCTCTCTGCTCACCGCTGACACCATTGGAGATTCAGCAGCTGTCATCATCCCACATTTCTCTGATCCTCGTTTCGAGCGAA
>Ga0209551_1000247_pt1 | contig 19639 bp, 17 predicted proteins | sample LauGreSuBDMM15SD_2_FD_187568 | JGI IMG/M metagenome (GOLD analysis project Ga0209551, IMG submission 187568) | Freshwater lake microbial communities from Lake Michigan, USA - Su13.BD.MM15.SD (SPAdes) (version 3) | ecosystem: Environmental > Aquatic > Freshwater > Lake | place: Lake Michigan, USA... | reverse complement strand
CCAACCTAGCGATTTAACCTTACTTACATCAAGAACCTTGCGCGGTGTCCCATCGGGTTTTGAGGAATCCCAAGCAATTTCACCGTTAAAACCTGCAAGTTCTGCCACGAGTTCAGCTAACGCTTTAATAGTTAGATCTTTACCACTTCCAACATTTAGATGCTGCACTGAATCATATTTTTGCCCTGCTAGAACCACTGCTGATGCAAGATCGTCAGCATGAAGAAATTCGCGCATAGGCGAACCAGTCCCCCATAAAGTTTCTTTGGCTCGACCTGATTCTTTCGCTTCAACAAAACGACGGATAAAGGCCGGTAACACATGTGAACCTTGAAGTTCAAAGTTATCGCGTGGCCCATAAAGGTTTGTTGGCATCAATGAGATCCACTTGCGGCCATATTCCTTACGGAAAGAATTTATGAATTGTATTCCTGCAATCTTCGCAATTGCATATGCCGAGTTAGTCTCTTCTAACGGACCGGTTAGTAAATACTCTTCTTTAATTGGCTGAGCACAATCACGAGGATAGATACAGCTGGAGCCAAGGAAAATAAATTTTTCGACATCGGCCGCATGGGCTGCTTCCATCAAATTACTTTGAATTCTGACATTATCAACCAAGAATTCTACGGGGTACGCGAGATTTGCTCCAATACCGCCTACTTTTGCTGCTGCATCTACGACAATTGTGGGTTTGGCTTTCTTTATGAAATTTATAGTTGCTTCACGGTCTAAGAGATCACAGACGCTGCGATTTATGCCGATTATGTGCTCGCCAGTTTTTTCGTAGGCGCGCACGATTGCCGAACCAGCAAGACCGGTGGCGCCAGCGACAACGATTGTCATGCTGGTGAGTCTACAGGCGAGTGGTTAGTGAACTAGCGAGTGAATTCAGCAGCGACCAATTCTGCGATTTGCGCAGTATTTAACGCTGCGCCTTTGCGCAGATTATCGCCGCAGACAAATAAATCGATTGACTTTGGATTATCAAGTGACTGACGTACGCGACCAACCCAAGTTGGATCTGTGCCTACAACATCAGCAGGTGTTGGATATTCCTTCTTTTCAGGGTTGTCATAGAGCAGCACGCCTTCAGCCTTTGCCAGCGCAGATTGCGCCGCTTTACGAGTGACAACCTTTGAGAATGTTGCGTGGACAGTGAGTGAGTGAGTTGTAATCACCGGAACGCGTACACAAGTAACTGCAACCTTAAGTTTTGGCATCCCAAGAATCTTTCGTGATTCGTTGCGCACTTTTAACTCTTCAGATGAATAACCCGCTTCTTTTAGCGAACCAGCCCAAGGAATAACATTTAACGCAAGTGGAGCTGGAAATGGACCCAAATCTTTTACAACTGTACGGATATCGCCAGCAACATCTCCAAGGCCTTTTCCGGCTACCTTTGAAATCTGATCGTGTAAAGCATCGATTCCGGGTTGACCGGCACCTGATGCTGCTTGGTAAGAAGAGACGACTAACTCTTTTAAGCCAAATTTCTTATCAAGTGCTCCCATTGCAACAATCATAGAAAGTGTTGTGCAATTCGGGTTAGAGATAATTCCCTTAGGGCGGTTCTTGATTTCCTTTGGATTAACTTCTGGAACCACAAGCGGCACTTTCTTATCCATACGAAATGCACCTGAGTTATCCACGACTACTGCTCCGCGCTTTGCAGCGATTGGTGCCCACTCAGCAGAAATTTCATCGGGTACATCAAACATTGCAATATCAATACCATCGAATGCTTCAGGAGAGAGCGCAACAACTGTTAACTCTTCACCACGGCAAGTTAGCTTCTTGCCAGCGCTGCGAGCAGATGCGATTAGACGAATCTCGCCATATACATTTTTACGCTTGCTCAAGATGTCGAGCATCACTGTGCCGACTGCGCCGGTTGCACCAACGACAGCCAGAGATGGAAGTTTCTTTACTTTCTTCTTTTTCATCGCCCCGACCCTCCATATACAACTGCTTCTACTTGATCAGCATCTAAACCAAATGCTGTGTGTGCTGCGCGAACGCCCTTTTCTAGGTCGCTTTCGCGGCAAATAATCGATATTCGGATTTCAGAGGTTGAGATCATTTCAATATTTAAGCCAGCCTCAGCCATCGCGGCGAAGAACGTTGCTGTTACACCAGGATGTGAGCGCATTCCCGCACCAACGAGTGAGAGCTTGCCGATGGAATCATCGTATTGAATAGAGGCAAAGCCGACTTCGCCTTGAATACGCTTTAAAATCGTAGTTGCGTTTGCGCCTTCTTCTTTCGGAACCGTAAATGAAATATCGGTCAAACCTGTTGCAGCAGCGGATACGTTCTGCACGATCATGTCGATATTGATATCGGCATCAGCAATTGCTTGGAAAATTCGGGCTGCAACACCAGTGCGATCTGGCACGCCAACAATGGTGACCTTGGCTTCAGATTTATCGTGTGCGATACCCGAGATGATTGCTTGCTCCATGTTTCCTCCTTCAGGATGGTTTTCAACCACCCAGGTTCCTTCGTTTGGTGAAAATGATGAACGGACGTGAATTGGTAAGTTGTAACGACGGGCATATTCAACGCAACGCAGATGCAGAACTTTTGCACCAGCAGCAGCGAGTTCCAACATTTCGTCATAAGTAACTGTCTTTAATTTACGAGCAGATTGAACAACACGAGGATCGGCGCTAAAGACGCCATCAACATCTGTATAGATTTCGCAAACATCGGCATCAAGGGCTGCAGCGAGCGCAACTGCTGTTGTATCAGAACCTCCGCGACCAAGAGTCGTTATGTCTTTTGTATCTTGCGAAATTCCCTGGAAGCCCGCAACAATTGCAATCGCACCATCGGCGAGCGCTTCTTGAATTCGCCCAGGAGTCACATCAATGATGCGGGCGCGACCGTGGGCAGAATCGGTAATAACTCCGGCTTGCGATCCGGTAAATGAACGAGCTTCGTGACCTAAATTTGAAATCGCCATTGCCAGCAGCGCCATAGAAATTCGCTCGCCGGCGGTAAGCAACATATCCAATTCGCGCCCACCAGGAATCGGGGTCACAGCATTTGCTAAATCGATCAATTCGTCAGTGGTATCGCCCATCGCACTAACGACGACAACGACCTGGTTGCCATCTTTCTTCGCCGCGACAATGCGGGCAGCCACGCGCTTCATACCCTCGGCATCGGCGACGGAGGATCCGCCATACTTCTGAACGATTAGCCCCATAGGTCAATAGTGAAGCAATTTCTACGATCCAGCCACCCAATTATGGGAAATCTCAATTATTGAGACACCGGTCCGTTCAAATAGTGAGACGTTAGCCTTCTACGTTACGGCGGCCTTCAAAGGCTCGGCCGAGGGTTACTTCATCTGCATATTCAAGGTCTCCACCAACAGGAAGACCGCTCGCCAAACGAGAAGTTTTGATTCCAAGCGGCTTAATCAAACGAGCTAAGTAAGTCGCTGTGGCTTCGCCTTCGAGATTTGGATCAGTCGCCAAGATAACTTCAGTGATATTTGAATCAGATAAACGCACCATTAACTCGCGAATGCGCAGTTGATCTGGGCCAATGCCATCAATCGGACTGATCGCACCGCCGAGAACGTGATACTTGCCGCGGAATTCGCGGGTACGCTCAATTGCAATTACATCTTTACTCTCTTCAACTACACATATCGCTGATGGATCGCGGCGTGGATCGCGGCAGATGCGGCACTCAGTCTCTTCTGAAACGTTTCCACATTTATCACAGAATCTAACGCGTTCTTTTACAGTGCGGATCGCATCAACTAAAGCTAGCGCGGCATCACCATCAGATTGCAAAATATGAAATGCGATTCGTTGCGCACTCTTTGGTCCGATACCGGGCAAGCGACCTAGTGCATCAATGAGATCTTGGATCGCACCTTCATACATACCAGTGCTCATTAACTCTTTTTCTTTTCAGGGATAACAGTTGCACCGAGTTCAGCGGCCAAGAGCGCTGCACCTGACAATAAGTTTTTATCTGACGGCGCTTCATCTTTGCGTACCGCACGCGCTTCAGGAGTTGATGTTGTATCGATTGATGCATCAACAACTACTTCAATCTTGCGATCAATCCCAATGATCTCAATAAAGGCTTGACGCAGAATTTCATCCGATTCAGAGCGTACAAATGAATCGCGGGCGCCAGCGTTAACGATGCCGATGGTTATTAAATTCTCGTCTACTGCGACGATTTGGGCGGAGGCGGAGAGGAGTGACCAGGTTAGGCGACGACGCTTCTTCACGTTCTCGATTACATCTGGCCACAAGCGTCTCAAACCTGCGATATCAAAGGCCGTAGGAGAAGAAACTGGTTTATCTTGCTTTTCGGAAGCAACCTTCGGAGATTCGGGAACTTTTTCTGACTTCAAAGAAACTGCTTGGCTTGGCGCCTCGGGAAAAGCTTCTTTAGAGTCGCCTCCGCCAACAGTTTCTTTTGAAGTCTCTGGTGCAGCGACTTTAGCTTTCGCTGGCGCAGGAGAAGAAGGGGTTGATGTTGTTATGTTTTCGACGCGTTCTAGGCGTTCAATGCGGGAGAGCATTCCGGCTTCGGTGTTATCGCCGCCGGGTAACAACATGCGGCCGCAGATAAGTTCGAGGATTAAACGTGGCGCTGTTGCACCGCGCATCTGAGTTAAACCTTCTGCAGCGATATCTGCGCAGCGAGATAAATTCGCTGCCCCAATATTTGCAGCTTGGGTGCGCATACGTTCTAGTTGATCATCAGGAAGTTCGCGCAGAATTGAATTTGCGTTGGTGGCAGCAAGTGCATCAACAATCATTAAATCGCGCAGGCGTTCTAGGAAGTCACTAGCAAAGCGACGTGGATCGTGGCCTGATTCGATAACGCGATCAACAGTTTTAAAGAGCGTTGCACCATCGCGGGCGGCAAGTGCGTCAACGGCATCATCAAGAAGTGCACCATCGGTAAAGCCCAGCAATTGAATCGCTATTTCGTAGCTGACTCCATCTGGGCCAGCACCTGCAAGTAGTTGGCCTAGTACCGAAAGCGCATCGCGAACTGACCCGCCGCTTGCGCGCACAACTAAAGGAATAACACCTTTAGCAACAGTTGCGCCTTCTTCTTTACAAATCTTTTCCATGTGTTCGGCCAGTGTTCCAGGTGGAACAAGGCGGAATGGATAGTGATGGGTACGTGAGCGAATAGTTGAAATCAATTTTTCAGGTTCGGTTGTTGCAAAGATAAAAATTACGTGAGGAGGTGGCTCTTCAACAACTTTTAAAAGCGCATTGGCTGCGCCAGGTCCAAGCTGATGTGCCTCATCAATAATGTAAATCTTGTATCGGCTTTGTACTGGTGCAAAGAATGCTTTATCACGCAGGTCGCGCGCATCATCGACTAAACCGTGGGTTGCTGCATCGAGTTCAATAACATCTAGTGAACCCGGACCATTTGCAACTAAATCTTTACAAGATTGGCAGAGACCGCAAGGAGTTGGGGTTGGGCCTTGTTCGCAGTTAAGTGAGCGCGCCATGATGCGAGCGCTAGAAGTTTTTCCGCAACCACGTGGTCCGCTAAATAAATAAGCGTGATGTGTCTTGCCAGATGTCAGTGCATTAGAAAGCGGAACGGTGACATGTTCTTGACCGATGACATCTGCAAATACAGATGGTCGATACTTGCGATACAACGCGAGTGACATATTCACTCCTCTCTTCTGCGCGACAATATTTACAACCTATTACAAAGTACCGACTGGCACTATATAAAGGACCCCCCACGCACCCATTAGAGCGCGCCTACCCTTGCTGTATTCCTACCCTGGGGGAGTTCAGCGCGGTAATGCCGCGTGAGGGATCTGGCGTAATCATAGTTATTACCCCGTTACCCTTAGCCAGTCGGGAGCGATCCCGCCAGGAGGATTCGCATAGCGGCCGAGTGCGCACGCTTGGAAAGCGTGTAAAGGGCAACCTTTCGAGGGTTCAAATCCCTCATCCTCCGCTGGTTCAATTAAGCAGAAAGTTAAATCTCGACGCCGATGTATTTGGTCTCAAGGAATTCGTGGATTCCATCGAAGCCACCTTCGCGACCTAAGCCTGATTGCTTAACGCCACCGAATGGTGCAGCTGGATCTGAAATCAGTCCGCGATTGATTGCGACCATTCCGGATTCAATTGCTTCAGAGATTTGAATTGCGCGCTTTAAGTTTTCGGAATACACATAACTAATTAGCCCGAAATCGGTGTTGTTGGCTAGCTCAATGGCTTCGGCGTCGGTATCGAAAATTACAACTGGAGCAACTGGGCCGAAGACTTCGTGGTTAAGAATTTCAGCTTTCTTATCTACTTCTAGAACTGTTGCCGGATAGAAAGCGCCTGGACCATCGGGTGTCTTTCCACCAGTTAATACCTTTGCGCCAGCTTTGATTGAGTTATCGACTAACTCGGCGATCTTGTTACGTTCTTTAACTGAAACACTGGCGCCGAGTTGTACGCCGGCATCGCGGCCACGACCCATTACAAATGAACCCATTGCAGCCGCAAACTTTTCTGTGAACTCTTTAGCAATTGGGCGCTGCACATAAATTCGATTTGCAGCGGTGCAGGCCGCACCACCATTGCGCATCTTGGCGAGCATTAAACCTTTGACTGCTTCATCAATATTGGCATCATCCATCACAACGAATGGCGCATTTCCACCAAGTTCCATTGAGCAACGAATTACATTGTCAGCAGCTTCTTTAAGAATTACGCGGCCAACTTCAGTTGATCCGGTGAACGAAAGATTCTTTACTCGCTTATCGTGCAACATTTTGGCGATTGCAGGTCCGGTTGGTGTCGGCAAAATTAAATTAACAACACCTTTCGGAACTCCGGCGCGATCTAGGATATCGACGATGGCGAGCGCGGTAAGTGGAGTTTCACCTGCTGGTTTTAAAATCATGGTGCAGCCGGCTGCAATTGCGGGGCCGATCTTGCGCGTTGCCATTCCAGCGGGGAAGTTCCAGGGAGTTATAAGAATTGAGAGACCGACTGGTTGGTGGGTTACGAGAATTCTTTTGTCGCCACTCGGTGACATGCGAAAATCACCAGTGATGCGAACAGCTTCTTCAGAGAACCAACGGAAAAATTCTGCAGCATAGGCAACTTCGCCTCTTGCATCAGGTAGCGCTTTTCCATTCTCTTTAGAAATCAATTCGGCTAAGTAATCTGCTTCTTGCGTCATTAGTTCAAAAGCTTTGCGCAGGATTTCACCGCGAACGCGGGGGGCGGTCTTGGCCCAAGCAGGTGCGGCGCGATCGGCGGCGGCTAGCGCGGCTTCAATTTCGGCGTCACCGGCGGTCGCGACTTTGGCGATTACTGAGCCATCACTCGGATCGATTACATCCAAAGTGCCGTTTCCGTCGACCCATTGACCATCTATATATAACTGAGTGCGCATAAGATGAGCATACTGAAAAGGTAATTAGACGCGCTAGCCGCGGTAACTGAAGGAGTTCGTGTGCCAAAGTCTTGGACAGATGGTGCGCCGCAGCCTGTTGCACTTCAGGATCATGCTCACCTAAAGGATCCGCTTAGTTACAAGATTAAGCGCCGTTTTTTAGGTGTTGCGCTCAATCGCCATTCGCTTGGAAACCAAAGACTCAGCAAGCGGAATGCTTATGGAATCCTTTCATCCGACTGCATCTCATCTTCGGCATATGGCGGCGAGCAGATACTTGTAGCGCTGATTCCAGCCTTCGGATTAGCAGCTTTCACAATCTTTCCACCTATGTTGGCAGTTGTTCTTGTCATGCTTTTGGTAATAACTTTTTCATATCGTGATGTGATAGCAACATATACAAAGTCTGGTAGTGCTTACGTAGTGGCACGAGAGAATTTCGGCCGAGTTACATCCCAAGTAGCGGCGATTGAGTTGATGTTTGGCTACATAATCACAGTTGCAATTCAATCAGCTGCCGGTGTCGCTGCAATTATCTCTACTTTCCCAGAAATAAATGATTTTAAAGTGCACATAACCGTAGGAATAGTTCTGCTACTCACATTTGTCAATCTCCGAGGAGTGAAAGAAGCCGGATTAGTATTTGTAGTTCCCTCATATCTTTTCATTGTGGGAATGTTTATTGTCTTTGCAATGGGTGTTTACCGCTACTTTGATGGGTCTTTGCCAATTTACTCTGCACAAACAGAAGGGCTTGTTGAAATTGGCCAGGCTCAGGGATTGATATCGCTAGCCGCAGTTCTTTATATTCTAAAAGCATTTGCAAATGGAAGTGCATCTCTGACCGGTATAGAGGCTATTTCGGATAGCGTTCCAATATTTAAGTCTCCGGAACATAAAAATGCAAGACAGGTGCTGCTCTTAATGAGTGCAACCCTGGCAATACTTATTGTGGGTATCGGATGGTTAGCGAAAGAGACTCTTGCTATCCCTTATGCAGATGGAACGCCCACGGTCATCTCACTCGTTGCAAAAGCCGCTTTAGGCGAGAGCGTTGTTGGTTCGGTGCTTTTCATCCTTACCCAGCTAGGAACAATGCTTATTCTTTTTGCTGGGGCAAATACCTGCTTTAGCGCATTTCCAAATATGGTTAACATTGTTGCTACAGATGGCTACCTACCAAAGAGATTAAGCCAAAGGGGACACCGACTGGTTTTCTCTAGCGGTATATTTTTTATAGCAGGTGGCGCTCTTATTTTAGTAATTGCAACTCAGGCAAGTATCACGGTATTGGCTGCAATATATGCCCTAACGGTATTTATTGGTTTTTCACTCACAAGCGCAGGCATGACAAAGAAATCCTGGATTGCCAGTTCGCACAAGATAAATTCTAAGGTTTTACTTCACGGAATTACAGCTGTTATTTCATCCTTCACTGTTTTGGTTCTGATTACTTTAAAGTTTGCGGAAGGTACCTGGGTGGTTGTGATTGGATCACCAATATTTATATTAATAATGTTACATTTTAATAAACAGTACAACCGTGAGCAGGAAGCTTTGACGGTTTCATCAGAACAAGAGAGAGCGACAACTATTGTTCGTCACAACGTAACCGTCTTGGTTGATAACGTAGATATTGCAACAGTCGGTGCAGTTAGATACGCGCGAAGTCTTAAGCCTCGTAATTTGAGCGCGGTTCACTTCGTTATAGATGATCGTCGTGCCGAAGAAATTAAGAACGCCTGGGCGGCATCGGATGCTTTAGACGATGTAACTCTTGAACTTATTGACTGCCCAGATCGCCGGCTTGCAAATTCTGCAGTGGATTACGCAATTCGAATGACTCAGAAGAACGATATTGAATTAACTTTGCTACTTCCGCGTCGCTCATACTCTGGTTTCTTAGGTCGACTACTACATGATCAGACTGCTGAAGAAATTGCTGCTCCAATTTCACAACTGCAACGAGTTGTTGCAACGATTGTTCCATTTGACGTTGATCGCATTACATCAGCCTCACAGTTCACTTTTACGCCTCAGAGGGATGTAAAAACAGTTGCGACATCAGTTCCACAATTTAAACCAGTCGAGGATGTCGCAAAAAATATTGAGCCAATGAGTCACTATGCAGAAAATATGACGCCAATAGGCCAGATTAAGTGGCGAAACCGCGCCCACGTGCAAGGTCGCGTAACTTCAATCAAGAGCGCACCCAGTGGTTCTGCGCCACTGCTTGAAGTCGAAGTGTGGGATCAAAGCGGCGGAGTAACTCTGCAATTCTTGGGTCGTCGCGAGATTGCCGGTCTAGAAGTGGGCTCCCAGATTCGCGCCGAAGGAATGGTCGGAGAAGAAGAGGGTGCGCTAACTATCTTGAATCCTTCTTACCAATTACTGGTTTAAGTCAGCGCTGACTTCCGAAAAAGTCAGTTAATAACTTGGCGCATTCAACTTCACGAATTCCAGCAGTCACATTCATTTTATGAAGTGCGCGTGGGTCTCTAATTACATCCCAAACCGAGCCTACTGCGCCCGCTTTTTGATCCCAGGCGCCGAAAATTAAATTTGAGATACGTGCTTGAGCAATTGCACCTGCACACATTGCACAAGGTTCTAAGGTGACAATCAAAGTAGCTCCATCGAGTCTAGAATTTTGCAGGCGGCTTGTTGCACTTCTAATTGCAACTATTTCGGCGTGCGCGGTTGGATCACTATTTGCTTCACGCTCATTTGAACCGCGGCCGATGATCACACCATCTGCATTGATAATTATCGCACCGACTGGAACGTCGCCAGTAGAAGTTGCTTTCCTTGCAATTGCTATCGCCTCATCCATTAACAATTCTGGTGTTTGGTTAGAAATTCTTATAACTCCAATAACTCAGCGAATTGTTCTGCAAATCCTAAACGGCTGGCGATCGCTTCTAATTGTTCATCCGGAAATAACTCTGCATCATCGCAGAGCGCGGAAAGTTCCATTTGATTTACACCGAGATCTGCCAAAATATCTAAGTGGCCAACTGGAAGAGGTTCTTCATCCTCCTCCGGTGAATCCAAATCACAGAGTTCCAGAAAATCTGCAGCGACTGAGTAATCCATGGCGCAAGTAACATCACTTAAGAACATACTTATGTGAGATCCTAAAACTCGAATCAACATAAAGAATTCTTCATCAATTGCCAACAAGGCAATTGCTCCACCGTTGGTTTGTTGCGACTTTAGGCGATCAATAATGTGAGGTAAGTCATGTGCATCAGGTAAGAGCGCTAAATTCCAGCGCCCGTCCTCGTGCCACGCAGCAACTGCGATATCTACCTCGTTCACGATTGCATCCGTCACATCCGCCATATTCTCACTCATTGGACGAGTTGGAAACCCCTGTAAGGTAGGAGCCATGAAAGTTCACGTCGCCGACCACCCGTTGATTACCCATAAATTGACCATTCTGCGCGATGAAAAAACCGATTCCCCAACATTCCGCCATCTAGTTGAGGAACTTGTCACCTTGCTCGCCTATGAAGCCACCCGTGATGTGCGCACCGAAAAGGTTTCGATAAAGACTCCGGTGACTACTACAACTGGCTTGAAGCTTTCTGACCCAAGACCAGTAGTTGTTCCAATTTTACGCGCCGGGCTGGGAATGTTAGAAGGAATGACGCGTCTAATCCCAACAGCTGAAGTTGGCTTTCTCGGAATGGTTCGCGATGAAAAAACTCTAAAGGCGAGTACTTACGCCAATCGCTTGCCCGAAAATTTATCAGGACGCCAATGCTTTGTCTTAGACCCAATGTTGGCAACCGGCGGAACTTTAGTTGCCGCAATTAACTTCCTGATCGAACGCGGCGCAGATGACATCACAGCAATTTGTATTCTCTCTGCTCCTGAAGGAATTAAGGTACTAGAAGATGCTTTCGCTAATTCGGGTGTACCGATCACACTTGTCACGGGCGCACTTGATGAAAAGCTAAACGAACGCGGATATATCGTTCCTGGTTTGGGCGATGCTGGTGATCGTCTTTACGGTGTTGTCTAAATGGCATCAACTTCTCCTGGCTACGGAATCACAATTCGTGTTGAGGGTGCTCCAGAGCTTCAACCTGTCGCGCTAATTACCGCTGCAATCACTGGTGCAGGAGCAACAATTACCGCACTCGATGTTGTTGAGTCGCTCTTAGAAAAAGTTGTTATCGACGTTACTTGTGACACGATAGATGTCGATCATGCTGAAGAAATAACTAAATCTTTGACTGCGCACGCCGGTATAACGGTTCGCAAAGTTAGTGACCGCACTTTTTTATTGCACCTTGGCGGAAAGCTAGAAGTTCAATCAAAAGTTCCGCTAAAGACCCGAGATGATCTCTCTAGGGCTTACACGCCAGGTGTGGCTCGTATTTGCCAAGCAATTGTTGAAGATCCATCCAACGTGCGAAGCCTGACGATGAAGCGCAATACCGTTGCTGTTGTTACAGATGGTTCTGCAGTACTTGGCTTAGGAAATATCGGACCAGCGGCAGCACTTCCTGTTATGGAGGGTAAAGCGGCACTTTTCAAGAGATTTGCTGATGTAGACGCTTGGCCTGTTTGTTTAGATACTCAAGATGTTGATGAAATCGTTCGCACTGTTCAGTTAATCGCGCCAGTTTACGGCGGCATTAACTTAGAAGATATCTCAGCTCCACGATGCTTTGAAATAGAAGAGCGTTTACGAGATTTGCTGGATATTCCGGTCTTCCACGACGATCAACATGGCACCGCAATCGTTGTATTAGCTGCTCTTACTAACTCGCTTAAATTGGTAAAGAAAAAGTTGAGTGATATTACGATTGTAATGAGTGGTGCGGGCGCTGCTGGCACAGCTATTTCGCGCTTGCTAACTAAAAGCGGTGCGCAAAGAATTGTGGCTTTCGACATTAATGGTTCTGTTACGCCAGGCTTTACCGGAAGTATTTCAGATGCCATGAAGGGCGCAGATGTATTTATTGGAGTAAGCGCACCCAATGTCTTAACTGAGAGCGATGTTGCATCTATGTCAAGCGGTTCGATTGTCTTCGCTCTAGCAAATCCAGACCCAGAGATTGATCCAGTAATTGCTCGTAAATATGCAACAGTTGTCGCAACCGGTCGCAGCGATCAACCAAATCAAATCAATAACGTTCTAGCTTTCCCCGGAATTTTCCGAGGGTTATTGGATGCAAATGCCCATAAAATTACCGATGAACTCTTAATTGCCGCGGCCGAAGCGATTGCATCTTGCGTATCTGCCTCGCAGCTAAATGCCTCATTTATCGTCCCGAGCGTCTTTGATCCTCAAGTTGTGCAAAACGTGGCAGCGGCTGTAAAAAAGAGCGTTTAAATGGAGTTTGCTGCATCTTTTGATTCTCAATTATCTTTGCTAGCCCCTTTTGTTTTTTATATCGTTGTCGCGGGCATTGTTTTCATCGAAACTGGGCTGCTATTTGGCTTCTTCCTGCCCGGCGATTCCATCTTATTTAGCGCAGGTCTTGTGGCGGCAGCCCACGGAAATATAAATATTGTAATTTTAGTCTCTACCATTTTCCTCGCCGCATTTTTTGGGGATCAAGTCGGATTTGTGATCGGCAGAGTTGTTGGCCGTCCATATCTAGATAAGAAAGAATCACCACGTATGCAACGGTTGATTGTAAATGCTGAAAATTTCTATGAAAAGACAGGTTGGTGGGCAGTAGTAGCTGCTCGCTTCTTTCCTTGGATACGCACATTCGTCCCACCAATTGCGGGCGCTGCAAAAATGAATTACTACAAATTTTTATCAGCTAATGTTTTAGGTGCTTTGCTATGGGGAGTTGGAATTACCTTGGCTGGTTTCTATGCCGCAACCTTGCCTTGGGTGAAGAGTTCGTCATACGCAATTGCTGCTTTCTTCATTACCGCTTCTTTAATTTCAGCTTTGGTAAATTTCCGACGCCGCCCACGATAACCCCGAGATAAGTCATAACAATTCCAGTAACGAGGTAAGCGCTAATCTGCACGCCTTCTGTTGGGGAATAGAGATCAATCAGTAAAGAGCCGACGAGTTGTCCACCAACGCTGATTAAGGTAAATGTCAGTACACCTAAGTATTGAACGATCGTTGATGTGAAGGCGATATAGATGACGCCGATCGTGCCACCCATATACATCCACCATGGCCCTGAAGGTAAGGCAACGATTTCGGCGCGATTAATCAATACACCAATGGCTAAGAAAAGAAATAGGAATGTTGTGCCCATAATGAAGTTAAGCCAAGAAGTGGCAAAACTCTGGTGAGTACTCTCATTGATTTGACCATTTAGCGCTCGTTGCACTCCAACTATTGCACCTGCAAAACAACCGAATATGACAGCAAAAAGCGATAAATTCTGTGCTTCCATTCGGTCAAGAACTGATACAAGAACTGCTAAAACAGTTACCCCAGCGGCAGCAACTCTTCTAACGGTTATCTGTTTTTTACCACCACCTGTTAGGCCAATCCGATCAACAATAAGCGAGGCAGCAGTCTGTCCCGCAATTGACGCGACTGAATAAATTGCGACACCAATGATCGGAACAATTTGGGTTTGAACTGCTACAAAACCGCCACCGAGCATCCCTGCAAAGAGCGTCCAGGCCGGGATTTCTTTTCGGCTAACTGCACCTTTTAAGTTTTTCATTCCGTTTCGTATGGATGGCGTGAAGATTGAAATTAATGAAATTATTAATAAGCCTGATCCAAAAGAGACAAGCGCAGCCTCAATTGGATTTCCCATGCGAAGCGAGAGTTCACCGTTTGCACGTGCTTGCATCGCGATCAGCAGCCCAGATAGAGCGGCTAAAAAATTTAGCTTGGAATTACTTTTGCTCACTATGGGTGAGTGCCGGTGAACTCTCGCTTATCGGCGATCCAATCCATCAGCGCGAAAAGTACTCCAGAGATTACAAATGTTAGGTGGATGGCGATTCGCCAGATTGTTCCTTCGCCAACTTCTGCTTCGCCGGCTAATTCAATGAAATCTTTCAAAAGTTCGATAACTGAAATAGCAACTAATGAGCCAATTAATTTTATCTTTAAACCACTGAAGTCGATCGTACCCATCCAATGTGGGCGATCTTTGGATTCCATTGCGATATCTATGCGTGATACAAAGTTTTCATATCCGGCAAAGATGACCATCAGAATAAGGTTTGCGAGCAAGGTTAAATCAAGCAGTGCCAGTAAGGAGAGCGTGAACTCACTCGCGCTCATTTCAGCGGTCTTCTCGGCTAGATGCCAAAATTCAACGATGAAGCGATATGCCAGGAGAATTAGCGCTCCGACTAACCCGAGATATAGCGGGGCTAGTAAGAAACGGCTTCGGAAAAGTATTACTTCAACACCATGCGAAATTTTGCTCATAGCCGCATTTTAACTCAACCGCCTAGTTGATCTGTGATTTCTAGCCATTCTTCTTCTCGAGTGTTTAATTCTGTGCGCTGATTTTCAACTTCTTCACTGATTCTTAATAACTCAGCGGGATCAAATGCCGCACTTTCTTGTGCTGCTTCTAGTTCTGTGATCTTCTCTTTCGATTTCTGGATTTGTCTCTCAACGCGCACTAAATCCTTCTTGAGTTGGCGCTGCTCTGCCGCCGAGGACGCTCCCTTAGCTTTTGCTTCAGAATTAGGTTGCTGAAGGGAATCCGCTCGTTGCTCCAAATATTGGTCAACTCCACGTGGAAGATCGCGAAGCGCTCCATCCCCAAGTAACCCAACAAATCGATCACAGACTCGCTCTAGAAAATATCTATCGTGTGAAATAACAATTAGCGTTCCACCGTAGCTATCTAGTAAATCTTCCAGCTCAGTTAAAGTTTCAATATCAAAATCATTGGTTGGCTCATCTAACAACAACACATTTGGTGAATCCATCAATAATCTAGTTAGTTGCAACCTGCGTTTTTCGCCTCCAGATAAATCACCTACCGGCGTCCATTGCGAATCTTTATCGAAACCTAGACGTTCACAGAGTTGTGAAGCGGAAAGTGACTTACCTTTCCCGAGTTCTATATGTGCCGCAACCTTTTCGACCGCCTCGAGTACCCGCCATTGCGGATTTAATTCATCTAGATGTTGAGTCAGAAATGCCGCTTTAACTGTGATCCCAGTCGTTAACTTTCCTGCGAAGGGCTGCGCCTCACCAGCCAAGGTGCGCATTAACGTTGTCTTGCCAGATCCATTTATTCCAACGATCCCGATTCGGTCACCGGGTCCGACGTTCCAGTAGAGGTCATCGATTAATTCTTTATCGCCGGCACGGAGCTGTAAATGATGCGCTTCATACACCGTATTTCCCAAACGATTGCGGGCAAATTTCAACAACTCGCCTTGATCGCGCGGTGCGGGCTCTTCTGCAATCAGAATATTTGCCGCATCAACGCGAAATTTAGGTTTTGTTGTTCTAGCAGGTGCCCCGCGGCGTAACCAAGCAAGTTCTTTACGAATTAAATTATTTCTTCTCGCATCCATTGCACTTGCTTGCCGTGCACGTTCTGCCTTAGCTAAAACAAATGCAGAGTACCCACCGTCATACTCTTCTACTTTGCCACCAACTACTTCCCAAGTCCGATCGGTGACAGCATCAAGAAACCATCTATCGTGGGTAATGACTAAAACTGCTAGAGATTTGCGGCTATTTAAATGACTGGCAAGCCAAGCCACACCTTCTACATCTAGGTGGTTAGTTGGTTCATCCAGCAAAATCAAATCAAGTTCATCTATTAATAATTTAGCCAGACCAACTCTACGTTTTTCTCCGCCAGATAAAGTTGCGAACTTTCTTTCAAATAAATGGTCATCGAATCCACCGAATAAGCCGGTAAAGACTTCGCGAATTCCAGCATCGCTGGCCCACTCGTGTTTTGCTCTATCTCCAATTACGACGTCACCGACAGTTGAATTCGGATCTGCTTTATCAACTTGCGAAAGCAGACCAATTTTTACTGAATTTGCTTTGGTGACTCTTCCTTCATCTGGAATTTCAATTGCCGCAATTACTTTCATCAGCGTGCTTTTGCCAGAACCGTTGCGCCCAACAATTCCGATTCGATCGCCTTCAGAAACACCAAGTGAAACTCTTTCAAGCAGCGCTCTAATATCAAAGGCTTTACTGACCTCTTCGATATTTACAAGATTGCGCGCCACGATGGGAGAGCGTACCTTTCAACTATGAAAGCCACTGACCGCCAATTTGCACTAGATCTAGATACCCGCGATCCATTGGCCCGCTTCCGTTCCCAATTTGTAATCAGCGATCCGAATATCTGCTATCTGGATGGCAATTCTTTGGGCCGACTCCCACTTTCTACGATCGAAACCGTAAGCGCCTTTATGAAAGATGAGTGGGGCCCTGAAGTCGTGACCGGATGGGAGCACTGGGTAGATGAGGCGCAACCAATTGGAGATTTAATTGGACGTGCCACCCTTGGAGCAGCAGCTGGTCAAGTATTAGCGTGCGATACAACTTCAGTAAATTTCTACCAGCTAGCGCTAGCCGCAATTCAAGCACGCCCTGGCCGCAAGACGATCATCACCGACGCTGCCAACTTCCCAACTGATCGATATATTTTGGATGGAATTGCAAAACAATTTGGCCTGAAACTAGTAATAATCGATAACGAGTCTGTGAGTTCGGCAGAACACGAGCGGATAACCCCTGAAATTCTTCAGCCTTACTTAAATGACGATGTAGCGCTGGTTACCTTCGAAGTTATTCAATACCGTTCTGGTGCGCGAAACGATATTAAGTCTCTGACTACATTGGTGCGCCAACACGGAGCACTTATGTTGTGGGATGCCAGCCATGCAGCCGGCGCAATCGAAATGGATTTCGATAAGAATGGTGTTGATCTCGCAGTCGGTTGTACATATAAATATGGTAATTCTGGCCCAGGTGCACCTGCTTGGCTTTATGTAAATAAGAAGGTGCAAGCCGAATTACAGGTGCCGATTCAAGGTTGGTTCTCACAAGGTGATCAATTTGCAATGGGAGCTGATTTTGAAAGAGCGCCTGGAATCCGCGGTTTTCAGATCGCTAGCCCTTCGTTGATTGGATTACGTTGTATTAAGAGCGCATTTACGATGATTGAAGAAGCGGGCATTGGTGCAATCTCAGAAAAGGCTGCAATCGGCACCGAAATGATGATTCATCTCTACGATGCATGGCTGGCAGAACTTGGATTTACTTTATTGACATCACGAAGCCCCCAAGAACGCGGTGGACACATCTCACTCGGCCATCCTGAGGCGGCACGTATTTGTGTAGCGCTACGAGAATTTGCTGATGTAATCCCAGACTTTCGCACACCGAGTTCAATTAGGCTCGCAATTTCGCCGCTTCCGACTTCTTATGTTGAGGTTTGGGATGGTTTTGCACGCATTCGCGATTTAGTTGCTTCCAGACAATACGAGAAAATTGAAAAAACTGATTCGAGGGTCACATGAGCGATGCCGATTTCGATTCCGCACTTACCTACACCTCTTATTTAGCAATTGATAAATTACTTGAATTGCAAAATCCGCTATCTGAGGGTCCAGAACATGATGAAATGCTCTTTATTATCATTCACCAGAGTTACGAACTTTGGTTCAAACAATTAATCCACGAATTTAATGCGGCCGGAAAAGCCCTCGAATCTGGCGACACCCACCGATCGCTGGCGATTCTTGGACGGATTCGCACAATTCTTAAGGTCTGCGTAACCCAAGTTGATATTTTAGAGACAATGACGCCGCTGCAATTTAACGCTTTCCGCGGATATCTCTCCTCCTCCAGCGGGTTCCAGTCTGCACAATTTAGAAAGGTTGAAGCGCTGCTGGGGCGTCGAGATTCAAAGATGGCTTCACACCTACCTTTCGATGTGCAGGCAGAAATTAAGGAGATTACATCTCGCAATTCTATTTGGGATTCGACGCTCGCCTACCTGGCAAAACGAGGCCATAAAATTCCTAGTGAGATATTGGATCGCGACAAATCAACCCATTACCAATCTGATTCACGCGTCATCGAAGCTCTGTTGGAAGTTCATCGTAGCGATCCTGAGTCAGCGATGGTCTGCGAGCGTTTGATGGATATTGATGAGGGGCTACAAGAGTGGCGCTATCGACATGTAAAGATGGTTGAGCGCACTATTGGGCAGAAGGCTGGCACAGGAGGCTCTGATGGAGTTAAGTATTTAGCAAGTACTTTATTTAATCCGGTCTTTAAAGATCTTTGGGATATCCGCTCTCAGTTTTAAATTTTTCCGGCGACGTACAAATATAAAATTACAATTATTGATAAAACCGCAGCGCCAGCAACCAGGGCTAACTGAACCCATTTCGGTATTCCAACTTTATCGGCAGCTTTCTGCGCATAGGTGCGTGTGCGGACCATAACTCGAGCCGCCCAAGCAAATTCGGTAGCTAAAATTCCAAGTCCAGCAATCACAATTAAAATTCCGGGGCCAGGACCGACTAACGCAACGGTACCTAATACAGTTATTGCGCCGCCGACGATTCCAATGACTACTCGCCAAAAAAAACGACCGGCTTGTGTCTTTTTAATCCAAGTTCTAATTCTCATTTTTTCTTTTCGTAAGTTCCATAAGTTCCCTAATTATGGCAGGTTTATGAGACACGCCCGAACTTCTCGCATAAAAAGGGGTTGGGGTTGCAACTTTTTTTGACTTCGGAGATACTTAGGGGGCGCTCGAAAGAGTGACAACGATGGGGAGAGTACTTCTCAAACGAGTTTCTAAATCAGAAACCTTTGCCGTACAGCTTTAAAATGATTACACAATCGCATCACGCGGAAACTTTTAGATCTTCACCAGCAACATCCACGCCGATATCACCTGAGAAAGTAGCCGCTTTACTGGCCTCAGAATGGCAACTATTTACTAAGAGCACCAAGGGTTCAGCCGCCGAGAGCGCGCGCGCATTGAAGTCGCTCCCCCTCGGCGTCACATCTAGCTTCCAGCATTGGGATCCATATCCGATCTCTATCGTCTCCGCTAAAGGCGCGTGGATGAAAGATGTTGATGGCCGAGAACTGCTTGATCTCTCGATGGGCTTTGGTGCAATGCTCGCCGGACATTTAAACCCGGTAGTCGTAGAAGAAGCCAAGGCAGCCCTTGATACAGGAATGCTCTTTGTGACTCCATCTCCTATTTCAACTGATGCCGCAGAGCGAATCTGCCGTCGCTTCGGAATT